>ERZ835109.6-NODE-6-length-259897-cov-9.227080_pt1 | contig 259897 bp, 205 predicted proteins | sample MGYA00519946_ERZ835109 | MGnify/ENA primary metagenome ERZ835109 (study PRJEB31850, sample SAMEA3708771) | human gut metagenome | biome: human gut; feature: human-associated habitat; material: faeces | place: China | collected 2014 ...
TTTGGATTATTTCTTTTCAGTAAGTAAAAATCACCCGGCATGAACCAGGTGGAAATGCTAAACTGCGACAAATTTATAAAGAATTCTTCTTACTCACAAATTGTTAGTAAAAAAAATTATTTAATATATTTCATATAAATAACCTTCTTGGTCTCAAAAAATTCTTCTTCAAAAAAATCCGGGATATTATACACGGTAATCCGCTCCCTAAAATCCTGTATTTCTTCCTCGAAATCTCCCCCTTTCAAATAAATAATCCCGTTAGGGAGATCATTGAAACTCTCCTTCAAAAGACGTTTTCTCGTCAACGCCACGAACGCCGGGAAAGCTGTCACCGCACGACTGACAATAAAATCAAACTTCTCGCTCATACTCTCCACCCGCACCTGCTCTGCCGTCACATTCTTTAATCCTAATGCAACGGCAACCTCGTTGACCACTTTTATCTTTTTCCCGATAGAATCCACCAAATGGAAATGAACCTCCGGAAATAAAATAGCCAAAGGAATGCCCGGGAAGCCTCCTCCGGTACCGACATCCAGCACCCGCGTTCCGGGCTTGAATGAAATCACTTTCGCGATAGCCAAAGAGTGCAACACGTGATGAATCTCCAGCGCATCAATATCCTTCCTCGAAACCACGTTGATTTTCTCGTTCCACTCCCGGTAGAGTCCTTCCAACCGGTTAAACTGTTTTATCTGTATCTCGTTCAGTCCGGTAAAATACTTCTCAATCATTCCTATTATTTCTATTATATATCGGTAATACCAGCAAACAAATCACCCCGACTACGATGTACAAAAGCGTCATCGTGCCATGCGTCAGCAAAGCGAAAGTCTTCGTCATACTCTCGATTCCCTCCGTGTGCGGCAAATAAATCATCAAGGCGGCAATCACCATGAAATGCCATGCTCCCACGCCTCCCTGCACCGGGGCAACCATCCCGTAACTCGAAAGCACGAAAACAGTCAATCCCACCAAGGGACCTAACCCGGATGTAAATTTGAAACAGAAGAAACAAACATACAACATCAAGTAATACATCAACCAAATAAAAATCGTATATCCTATAAACAACCATTTATGATCGACATCTTTCACGGTCAGCAAACCTTCTTTCAATCCCGTCATGAAATGATGCAACCGAGTAAAGAAAGAGCCTTTTCTCAAAAACCAGATAAACCCGATCAACCCCAGCACCAACAGCATCAATATTCCCCATGTCACGGGAGAAGAAAACATCCCGTATAACTTTTCTTTAATATCCTCATTATTATCGAGGAATATCCCGACCTGTTTAAACTGAGTCACCACGACAATCAACGTGAGCAACAACAACATGATCATATCGAAAACCCGCTCGGTCACCACCGTTCCCAGCAATTTTGAAAAAGGCACATTCTCGTATTTACTCACCACCCCGCACCGGGTAAGCTCTCCCATACGCGGTATCGCCAGATTGGCAAAGTAACCGATCATCACACCCATGAAACTATTCATGAACGATATTTTATACCCCATTGATTTTGTAAGCATCTGCCAACGCAAAGAACGACTTATATGACTAAGCATTCCCAACCCGATAGCAACCCAAATCCACGTGTAATTCACATCTTCCCGCAACGCCTTCATCAACTCGGCAGGATCCTGATCCCGGTACACGAGCCAAAATAAAACGACCGTCACGCACAAGAATGCAAAAAATTTTATAATCTGTTTATAAAACGGCTTCATTCAAAAAATTTAGTCAAGATTGACATTCCAATAATTTTCACAACTCAAAATAAAACCTTTATTTTGTAAGCTGGATGCAAAAGTAAATAAATAATTGGAAGTTTAACCCATAACACCCTGATTTCATTCTATGAGTATTGTTCGTGCAAAAAAACATCTGGGACAACATTTTTTGAAAGACCAAAACATCGCTTGTAAAATCACGGCGAGTTTACTACCTGTCACCAAAGGAGTACTGGAAATCGGGCCGGGTATGGGAGTACTGACACGTCATTTATTAAAAGATACGAAATTTTCCGTGCTTGCCATTGACATCGATCAGGAGTCCATTGACTACCTACACGAAGAGCTACCTGCTCATAAAGAGCAGATTATTTACGGGGATTTTCTAAAATCGGATATTCGAAATTTCTACACAGAACCGTTTTCGATCATCGGGAATCTTCCTTATAACATCTCTTCGCAAATCTTTTTCCGTATACTAGAAAACCGGGATCTAATACCCCAAGTCGTCTGTATGATACAAAAAGAGGTAGCCGAACGCATCAGTGCCTCTCACGGGAACAAAATATATGGAATTTTAAGCGTATTCCTGCAAACATTTTACGACATCGAGTACCTTTTCACCGTGGGAGAACAGGTTTTCGATCCACCACCAAAAGTAAAATCCGCCGTAATCCGACTCATCCGGAATAAAAGGGAAAAACTCGATTGTGACGAAAAACTTTTTTTCAATATCGTAAAATCAGGTTTCAATCAACGACGAAAAACCTTACGTAATTCTTTAAAATCAATTATTTCTCCGGATTTTGCCTCAGAAACGTTATCTTTGCGCCCGGAACAATTAAGTGTAGAGGATTTCATTACACTATGTAAAGAGATTCAGCAGGCAAACAAGTAATTGATGAACTATGCAACAGTTTGAACTCTCGGAAGAGTTAGTTTCCCAGATAGAGGGACTGATAAAAGCGGATAATAAAGAAGATGTCTCCAAGTTGGTAGAACCTCTTCATCCTGCAGATATTGCTGAAATCATGAATGAATTGGACACCAAAGAAGCCCAATTCCTGTTTCTGTTGCTAGATGAAGAGAAAGCCGGAGACGTTCTGGCAGAAATCGAAGAAGACGAAAGACAACGATTTATCGATTCTTTCCCCCCGGAAATTATAGCCAAACGTTTCGTGGACAACATGGACACGGACGATGCCGCCGACCTCGTGGGTAGTATGCCCAACGAACAACAACAAGAAGTTCTTTCACACATGGAAGACCTCGAACAAGCGGGAGACATCGTCGATCTGTTGCATTACGACGAAGATTCTGCTGGTGGACTTATGGGTAAAGAGCTAGTGAAAGTCAACGAGAATTGGACCGTCCTCACCTGCCTACGCGAACTTAGCCGACAAGCAGAGAACCTAGATGAAATATTCTACATCTACGTCGTTGATGACGACAACATCTTGAAAGGAAGACTTTCATTGAAAAAGATGATTCTTTCCCCGACCTCTGCCAAAATCAGTAATCTGTATTACGAAGACATTATATCTGTAAAAACCGATGAGCCGGCAGAATCCGTAGCCCGTATTATGCAGAAATACGACCTCGTAGCCATTCCGGTTGTCGATTCTCTGGGACGCCTGGCAGGACGGATTACAATCGACGACGTCGTCGATGTTATCCGCGAAGAGGCAGAGAGAGACTATCAGATGATGTCCGGTATCAGCCAGGACGTGGAGACATCAGACAGCATCTGGTCGCAAACCAAAGCCCGCTTGCCTTGGCTGATCATCGCCCTCTTTGGAGGAATGGTCTCAGCGTATATGATTTCCCGTTACGAAGCGGAAATAGCTCTTTTTCCGGTAACTGCCATGTTTATTCCCGTCATTACAGCTATGGGAGGAAATGTTGGCATTCAATCTTCAGCCATCGTAGTACAAGGATTAGCCTCAAACTCATTGAGCCTTAAAAACGGATTCCACAATATCATCAAAGAGATCGGCGGAGCACTAATCAATGCTACGATTTGCTCTTCCATTATTTTTCTCCTGACTCTTTGTTTCAATCTCAATTCATTGGCCATGCCGTTGACCGTTACCCTTTCCCTATTCATTGTTATCCTGTTTGCTTCGATCTTCGGAACAGCCTTTCCCCTACTGCTCAACAGATTAAATATTGATCCGGCCTTAGCAACAGGCCCTTTCATTACACTGACCAATGACATCATCGGCCTGAACATATACCTGCTTACAGGCAATGCTATTTTATCCTGTTTCTAACTTACGGGTTGAATAGTCCGGCCGGCCACCCTGATATAAGTCAGTAAAACAATATTCATAATCAAAGCATATACAATCGAAGGAATGGCTATAATTTCACTGTTAAATATAAAAGGACTGGTTGCGATAGCTATCCCCTGAGCGGCATTCTGCATACCGATTTCAATGACAATTGTACGCCTTTCTCTCCCCTGCAGGCGCATAAGCCAGGATAAGCCGCCCCCAACGGCCATAGCCGACAAAATAAGCATTCCGATACACACACCTAATTGTCCGATATGTACAAGAATCACCCGGTAATGCTGTACAAAAAATACTGTCGCCAATAAAAGAAGTGCCGGAAAAGCTATTTTATTCAACAAACGCCTTACTTTTTCTGCCCTTTCCGGAGCGTATCGTTTGTATAGTACCCCCAGAACAACCGGCAGTAAAGTCAAAACCAGATTCTGGATAATCAAACGCCCCACCGGCAAATGCATCCTAAAATCTTCCTGATTACCCACCAAATGAAACGCAAAAGCCATGATCACAGGAATCGTAAAAAGAGTAATCACACTGCTGAGAGCTGTAAGACTGACAGAAAGCGCTACATCTCCTTTCGCAATCATGGAAAACACATTGGACGAACTGCCCCCCGGAGAACAAGCAATCAGCACTAAGCCGATAAAAAAAAGAGCATCCAAACGGAAAAACAAGCCCAACCCTATTGCCAATAGAGGCAAAACCACAATTTGTCCGACAAGTCCGACAAACACCGGCCGGGGACGTTTATAAAAAAGAAGAAAATCCCTGATATTTAGTTCCAATCCCAGTTCAAACATCAAAAGGGTAAGAATCGGTAATACTATAAAAATCGTATTCATAATTCCAACTGAATCAATAAATCCTGTAACCTCATAAAGTTACAAATGCCATTTCATACAAATTCAAGGTCTGCAAAGATAAAGTAAAATAAATACCGACCATAAGAATTTTTAGATGATAAAGTTCACTTTTTACAAAAAACAACGTAAAATTGTAATTGTAGATTTTGGATTTACGATTTTAAACTGGGCTTGTCATTCCATGCTGCCAGAAAAGAAATATTGTAAATCAAAAAGTAATAAATGAACTGATAAAACTTATTATTATGGAACGAAATTTAAAAGAAGCCCTGAAACACAGACGCAGTTACTATGCGATAGAGGCTCAATCACCGATACCCGATGAAAAAATCGAGGAAATCGTCCGCTTTGTATTGGAAACGACTCCTTCTGCATTTAATTCACAATCGACACGTTTGGTATTATTGTTGGGAAAACAACACAAAAAATTCTGGCAAATCGTAAAAGATACCTTACAAAAAATCATATCAGAACAGGCTTTTAAAGCTACTGAAAATAAAATTAACAACTCCTTTGCTTCCGGTTACGGTACCGTTCTGTTTTTTGAGGACGAAGCCATCGTTGAAGGATTACAAAAAGCTTTTCCCTTATATGAAAGCAAATTCCCGGAATGGTCGGAACACACATCGGCTATGCATCAGCTTGCCACATGGACCATGCTCGAAGATGCCGGATTCGGAGCATCATTGCAACATTACAATCCATTGATTGATACCGCCGTTATTGCTGAGTGGAAATTACCGGAACATTGGAAACTGATAGCACAAATGCCATTCGGAACACCTTTGCTTGTTCCTGATAAAAAAGAAATAAAACCGATCCACGACAGGCTGAAGATTTTCAAATAAGAGTTGCTCTGAAATAAAACGATACTACTCCTATCCCATAATTTTCGATCGGAAATTACATTTTTTCCTCCGATAAAGAAAACTATGGGATTTTTTTGTATTTTTATCCCGACTTTTCAAAAGAAAATTAGTTATGAAGTTTGTAATACTTGCGGCCTTTAAGGTGAGGTGACACAAAACACTTTTATTTATTACATACAGCTGCTTCGAAAGTTGTAGCATAACTAATTTTATTATAATCATGGATAATTGGAAAAAAAAGTTTGCCATCATCTGGGCAGGACAACTGTTCTCTATATTAAGTAGCGCTATCGTCGGCTATGCCGTCATTTTCTGGTTGAGCATAGAGACCCGTAGTGCTGAGGTCCTTGCGCTATCTGTCATGGCCAGCTTATTACCACAGGCTGTTTTAGGCCCGTTTGCAGGAGTATATGTAGACCGGTGGAAACGGAAAAGGACAATGATAGCTGCCGATATGTTTGTCGCTTTATGCTCTTTCATATTAGGATTACTGTTTTATTACGACATGGCGGAATTAGAATACATCTATCTGTTACTGGCTTTACGAAGCGTCGGAAATGCGTTTCACTCCCCTGCCATGCAAGCTGCCATACCTTTACTTGCTCCCGAATCCGAATTAATGCGTATAGCCGGTGTCAATCAGGCTATTCAGTCGGCCAGTAGCATTGCCGGACCGGCACTAGGTGCCATCCTGATCACCTCGTTCAACATGACGACAGTGATGCTCTGTGACGTTGCCGGAGCACTGATCGCCTGCACCGCCTTATTATTCGTATTTATTCCCGACCCGGCCCAAAAAGAGATAAAAGAAAAACCGAGTGTTATCCGGGAAATGAAAGAAGGTCTGCAAGAAGTGAGACGACACAAAGGCATTGCCTGGTTAATGGGAATCTCTGTTTTAGTCACTTTCTTTTTGATGCCTGTTGCTACCCTATTCCCTCTGATGACAGTCGTACACTTCGAAGGCAGTACATTCCAAATGAGCCTGATAGAAATGATATGGGGTGGTGGCACATTAACCGGAGGACTTATCTTAGGTATCTGGAAATTCAAAGTACGAAAAGTAATCCTGATTAACATATCCTATCTGGTTCTGGGAGCCTATCTGATAGGCTCGGGGCTTTTACCCACCGGCGGTTTCACCCTGTTTGTTCTCCTTACAGTCATCGGAGGGCTGTCCGCACCCTTTTACAGCAGTCCTTTTACAACATTGCTGCAAACCTACATTGCCCCTACGGCTTTAGGCCGGGTATTCTCTCTATTCGGAAGCCTGAGTTTGCTGCCGGCTGTCATCGGACTATTGGCTACCGGATTCATTGCCGATCATATTGGTATTACCCGTGCTTTTATATACGCAGGCACCATCATAACCCTGCTGGGAATATTTTCTTTCTCCGTCACATCAATCATGCAATTGGAGAAAAAGAAACGCCATACAAATACTAAAATATAAACTAAAGTTATATGCAATTACATCTTGTTTACTTTTCACCGACACATACGAGCCGTACTATCGGACGTTCGATAGCCCTGGGATGCAATACGGACAATATCACCGAAACCGATTTAACTTACCGGCACCCCGGCCAACCGATAGTAATACAGGCAGATATAGCCATCGTCGCCGTTCCGGTATACGGGGGACGTGTTGCAGAAACGGCAATGGAGCGTCTGCAATGGATAAAAGGGCAACAGACACCCGTTATTCCGGTAGTCGTATACGGCAACCGGGATTATGAAGATGCCTTGCTGGAACTGACGGACCATTTGAAAAATACAGGGTTCTGTCCGCTGGCAGCAGCAGCCTTTATCGGCGAACATTCCTACAGCCGGACGGATATGCCGATTGCAGGCGGACGACCGGATGCTGCCGACCAAACCGCAGCAATAACATTCGGGTGCAAAGCCGTTGAAAAATGGAATGCAGCAAAACAAAAAACAGTATTTCCGGAACCGCATATTCCGGGAAATTATCCGTATAAAATAAAAGGTCCGAAAACTCCGGCAGCCCCCGTCACCTCTTCCGAAAAATGTATCCAATGCGGTATATGTTCGGAAGTATGCCCGACCGAAGCCATATCCGGAACAATTCCCGTAAGCGACCCGGCCCTTTGCATCAAATGTTGTGCCTGTGTAAAAGAATGTCCGGCCGAAGCCCGGATATTCAATACCCCTTACACAGCTATGCTATTCGAAAAATGCAGCGCCCGGAAAGAACCTGAAACGTGGTTTTGAAATCGTCATCTATAAACTTCATACGTAATATGCACAAATAGATTTACCGTTAAAATAAAACAGTCGAAATTACCCTTTTGTGTAGTAGCTATCTTATTCTAATGTCCTACTTTTACATTGTCTATCAAAAATATATATTATGGAAGAAAGATATTGTAGAAATCGTATTTACGTTAAGGAATCAGAGCAAGAAGCTATAAAGAAATACAGGATTCTGCTAGGAGGTGCAGGCATAGGCAGTATAATCGCAGAATGTGCTTTGAGATTTGGTTTTGAGAATATCACAATAGTGGACGGTGACAAGGTTGAATTAAGCAATTTAAATCGTCAAAACTATGAAGAATCGGATCTCGGTCACTATAAGGCAGAAAGATTAGCTCATCGGCTGTTACGTATAAACCCGGAAGCTAAAATAGATTTTCATACCTGTTATATAAATAAAGACAATGTAGAAGAATTAATAAAAGGACATAATGTAGCTATCAATGCTTTGGATTTTAAATCCGATATCCCTTTTATTTTTGATAAGTTATGCCAGAAATCCGATATCCCTGTATTACATCCCTATAATTTCGGTTGGGCCGGTTTTCTTACCGTAGTAAAGCCAAAGGGATTTAAATTATCCCTATTGTCGCATACGCCTGAAGGTTTTGAAGTGAAGATGGCTCAATATGTTTCCAAATACAGTTCCTTTTGGAATATTTCGAGGCCCTGGCTCGATCAGGTGATAGACACGTTCAAAAAAGAAAAGGGTGCACGACCGGCTCCCCAGCTATCTATCGGCTCCTGGATTGCTGCAGGATTTTGTGTAAATGTGATGTACAATCTGGTAACAGAAAAGGAAGTAAAAACTTTTCCCAAATTCTACTTATCATCCATCTATTGCGACAATAATTAAATTACAGCAGTTTATAATTGGTTGCAAAAGACAATGCCTCGGTTATATTTTTTACATTTAGTCTTTCAAAAAGTCTTCTTTTATAGAATTTAACCGTATCTATGGCAATACATAGTTTATCAGAAATCTCATTCATGGTATACCCCCTTGCAGATAGGGAAAGTATATCCTTTTCCCTGTCGGACAGTTCCAATCCCTCATTTATATTCCAGCGATGTCCCTCTAAAGAATATTCCCAAAACTCGGTTTGTCCTTGTTTACGTATCTCTATATGACCGGGAGATTCATGTGCCGATAAGGATACAAAACAAGCCGCCAACCATATTTTCCCGTCATCCGTTAAAATAACAGGAGTCAGTTTATGATTGATCAATGTTGCTTTTCGTCCGGAAATAATATGAAAATCATAAGATATGCTATAAGACAACCTCTCTTCTAAATCCAGCTTATCAAAAAAATTGAACCCTGCTTTATTCAGCTCCATCAGCATGGATTGTTCTTTTTCCGGAACATGTTGTATGTAAAACAAATAGCCCATATCCCGGACTTCTTCCGAAGTATGGCCACATAAAAACAACGGATTATCGGAAACATACAAAAAATTCTTTTTATAATAATCGATAATATAAAGACTCTGATAGGTTGTCCGGGATATCGCATCAAATACTTTTGATAATGATTTTACACGTTCATATTCCTCCTCGGATATATTATGTATAAGATTCGTGGCTGTAAAATAATCTTCTATCGTCATTGAATATATTTAAATATTTATCAATTGTAAATATATATTATTTATGTAAAATCTACAAACAATTAATACACAAAAGTGTAGAAATGCCGTTCACATCTTCTCAAATACACTTTTGTGTAACATGCTTTATTCACCGAAAAATAATTTTGACATATCAAAATAAAAATGATATGAAACGATTAATTATTACAAACGGTGATTACAACATTTATCAAGTCGATAAAAACTATTTGTATGCTATTGCCAAATTTGTCGTTCTTGAAAATTATAAACATCATACAAATGATGTTTGTTCGAAAAATACAGAAGAGGATATATTGAAGGTATATAAAGAAGAATTACAATTTTCCTCCGTTGCTTATCTATTCATTGCTGAAAATCACCGAGGCAAACTGATCGGGTGTATCCGGGTAATGAAATGGGATAAAATAACCCGCCTCCCCATTCATAAAATATTTAATATAAATCTACAAAAATGCATTCCTTGTAGTGAAGCAAAATCATTCTGGCATATCGGACGATTTGCAATAGATTCGCTGAATAGCAGGTCTTCCATCCTATTATTCAAACAACTCATGATATGTGCCGTACACCAGATCATTTGTGATACCCACGGTTGTATGATCGCAGAGACAGATAGTAAGCTATTACGCATACTGCAATTATTAGGCATTCAAACTCACACCCTGGGGCCGGGCGTCATTTACCTGGGTTCTGAAACGATCCCGCTATATGCTACAAAGTTTGGTCTGAGTAAATTTTACAATTCTCACCGTCATCTATTATGTAATCTTAACATTTCACATAATGTGCAATTAGAAACGGCTTAACCGACTACACAAAAGTGTAGAAATCACAGAACAACATACCGTTTTACACTTTTGTGTAATTCACAAGTCAACAGTATTTAGAACTTTGCATACAGGAACCCTTTAAAACACATTACGATGAAAGCCACAGGATTACTTTTCTTGATCATGATCAGCTCAAACATCCTATTTGCACAGCAAATAACAGGTAAAATTGTAGACGAGCATAACAATCCTCTTGAGTTTGCCAATATCGTCCTTTTAAGTTTACCGGATTCCACTTTTATCACAGGAACAGTGAGTGATGTGAACGGACATTTTTATATAAAAGAGAAAATAACGACCAACGCCTGCCTCCGGATCACCCTTATCGGTTATACCACGAAAATAATACCGGCTGAATCAAACCGTGTTATTACACTGAAACCACAAGCATTTATGTTGAATGATGTCGTAATCAGGGCTGAAAGAATAAAAAGAAACCCCAATGGCTATGTTGTAAACTTAAAAAACGACCGTTCTGTCAAGGGGAAAAAAACAGATGAGTTATTGACACAATTACCGGGTATAACAAGCGAAGACGGCTCTTTGAAAATTTTATTCCAATCGGCAAGTGCCATCTACCTGAATGGAGTAAAAATAAAAAATGAACAGGAATTACAGGCCATACCCGCTGACTACCTCGAATCGGTAGAAGTCAATTATATGGCCGGTAGTGATGAAATGGCCAGTGCACAGGGGGGAATTATCCGTATTAAACTAAAAAAAGAAAATGAAGGGGGATATTCGGGAAATTTATTTGCAGAGATTCAGGAAATGCCGGAATACGGACATACGGGCGAAAATATTTCAAACGTATTCAGCTATCAGTATAAAAAATTAAACGTTTACAATGTGATATCGTTCCGCCATAATCAGGCTATAGGCGATACCGAAAACAACCGTTGGTTCAAAGAAAGCGAATCCCTTATCTCTTCGAAAGAGAAATACAGAAACTGGTATAAATATTTCTATGACCGGTTAAGCCTGACTTATGATATAAAGGCGAATCATACCTTGGGTATATCGTTCTTTTATGCGAATAATAATGAAAATCCGACCCGCATTTCAGACACGAAAATTACAGAAAACGAACAAATCGCTGAACAACATTCCGTAACCCGTTCTCCCTACCGATATAATATGTATCAGGGTACATTCAATTACAACTGGACCATCGGCAAAAAAGGAACTGCTTTTTCACTGACAGCCGATTATCTACGGAATAACGAGCGTCAGACACTGACATCCCAACTGACCGAGCCGACAATAGTAACAGACGGAGACAGCCGCTCCCGGCAAAATACAGACATGTTTCGTATTAAGCCGGCATTTGTCCTGCCTTTTAATAAAAACTCAAAACTCATTGCAGGAGTCGACTACCAATACATCCGGACAAAATTACATTTGACGGATCATATACATACCGACCAAAACGAACACTCTACAATGTATGGTTATGTACCTGCCATATTCAGCAGTTTTTCAGGGCGGAAAAAAGCACTGCAATATGAAGTAGGCTTGAGGGTACAACAAAATAAAATGAAATATGTGGCAGAAGAAACCGGTACTTCTACCCAAAACAGCAATTGGGGAGTTTTCCCTTCCGCAAGTCTGATGTATATGCTAAACGGGAAAAAAGGACATCTTATTAATTTACAATATAAACGAATGATGGATGATATCCCCTATAGCTTAATAAGTCCTTATAAACTTTATGAATCCCCCAATTTTTATACAAGGGGAAATCCGGATCTGATTTCACCAACCAGCCATCAGGTAATGGGAATGATGGTATTATTCAATAAAATTTCTCTGATGGGCGGTTATATCTATTATAAAGATCAGATTTATTATGCAACGGAAGTCGATCCCGATAGCCCCAATGTTAGCTATAGCATACCCCGGAACGGAGACCATCAATCTTTGAAACTATTTGGCTTAGAAGGACGTTTTCAACTTTTCAAATGGTGGAAAATCAAAGCAATAGCCAGACTTGTTTTACATTCTGCCGAATCGGCTACTTTTTCAGTCCATAATCAGGACAAATACTATTTCGCATTGAATAATACCTTTGAATTCACGCCTTCATTCGGAGCGGGTATCAATTGCTTTTATGAACCCGATTATCACTATATGGACAGAATTTATAAGCAGGTGTGTGACGTCAGCGGAAATATATACAAAAGATTCTTTGATAATAAACTTGAAATACAATTCCGTTTCAAACCTTACCGGAAAGGGCGGATACTGCTGACCGACACCCCGGAATACGAATCGCGTGCGATCAATAACACCAAAGAAGAATATATCAGATTCTCTCTTACGTATTTCTTCAAAGGAGGTAAAAAAGTGAATGTCAAACGGACAGAAAGTATTCAGAGTTACGAAAAAATAGAAGATACTAAATAAAGGAGGAAGTCGAAAATCCATAAAAGAGTAGACAATAAACAAATAATGTGCGATATGGAAAAGAAAGCTTTAATTATTGCGCCTTTAACAAAAGATGAAAAAGAACAATTAAAAGGTGGTTTTACAAGTGTATCCAGAACTGATGAATCAACTGCAATTAGTAATGGCAATTGCTCAAGTTCGGATGGATGGTTTAACGACAACTGTGGTTGCTCAAATTGTACCTCACAAGAAACCAAACCGACGGAAGAAATTAAAAAACCGTAAAACCGAAGTTTAACTTACGTAGAGGAGCTTATAACTCCTCTACTAAAATTATTCAATTATGAACTGGAGTCGTTATAATTTTATAAGTCAAAAAGACGATCATACATATATATTGTATAATTATGTAGACGATTCGATCATCTTTTTGTGTAAAGAACTTTTGGACATAGTCGATAAAAATATTCACCACGTAGATAAACTTGCGGCTATTCATCCTGACTTATACCGGGAATTGAGTAATAAAGGATTTATTATCGATGACAATATCGACGAGAAAGATTTTGTCATGAAAAAGATTACCGACAAACTAAATGCTTCAACCACATTTAAACTGATCATTAATCCGACACTAAACTGTAATCTGAGATGTTGGTATTGTTATGAATCCCATATTGCTGACAGCTATATGAATGACGAAACAAAAAATGCCGTCCTTAAACTCGTAAGCAAAAAATTAAGCGATCCCAAAGTCGAAGTCATGGATTTATCCTTCTTTGGAGGAGAGCCTTTACTCAGGGCTCAAAAAATCGCATTGCCTTTGATATATAAAATAAAAGAAATTTGCGATTTGCACAACAAAAAGTTCAGAGTTCATTTTACCTCAAATGCAGTTTTACTCAATACTTCGATAATCGAAGCATTATCGGCAGTTACCCAGGACATTTCTTTTCAGATTCCATTTGACGGAGGCAAAATAAAACATAACGAGGTGAAAAAAACGCGCAATGCACAAGGAACGTATGACAAAATACTGACCAACGTATTGAATGCGCTGAAAAAAGGATTTAAAATCAATATCCGTTGTAATTACAATTTAACCAATATCGATTCTTTTGAAGAACTGATTCTTGATATAGACAGACTGGCTTCCGACTACAAAAAACAAATTACGGTTTCTTTACAAAAGATATGGCAAACCTCCTATTCGGAAACACTGAGAGACAAAACAGAACGTATAAAACAGCTCATAAAGGAAAAAGAATTTCATTGTAACCTGATAGGAAAAGGTACAATTTCTACTTACTGTTATGCTGATTATGACAATACTGTTGTCGTAAATTACAATGGCGACATTTTTAAATGTACGGCAAGAGACTTTAAAAGTGAGTTAAGGGATGGCGTTTTAACAGCAAACGGCACCATTTGTTTTACTGATAATTACAAAAAACGTATCAATAGCAGATTTAATGCCGATTGTAAAAACTGCCCCATACTTCCTATTTGTACAATATGTTCTCAAAAGAAAATCGAATCCAGGCATATATCCGGATGCCCGTTAAATATTCCTTTGGAAGATAAAAAACAGCAAATTCAATCCCGTTTAAAAGCTTTGTGCAGTGAATACAGCTGATCCGGTCTGAAGTAAGTTGGTTTGTAAATAATCTATTTATGGCTGAATTTCCTTTCTACAAACAGCATGATGCCATGCAGTGCGGCATAACTTGTCTACGAATGGTCTGTAAATATTTTGGTAAGGAATTTTCTTCTGACAGACTTTCCGGGATTTGTTTTGCAACCAATGAGGGCGTATCTATTCTCGGTATTAGTGAAGCTGCGGAAAAGATAGGCCTTCATACGCTTTGTGGAAAATTTAAGGTCGAACAACTTACAGAAATTTCTCTTCCATGCATCTTACACTGGAATCAAAACCATTTCGTCGTACTATACAAAATAAAAAAGAAAAAATGGTTCTATATTGCCGATCCCGCTCAGGGGTTAATAAAATATTCGCTCAAAGAATTTTGCTCGCATTGGCTTAGTACCAAACTATCCGGCGAAGAAATAGGTATCGCTATACTTATGCAAACAACCCCTGTCTTTTATGAATATAAAAATGAAGACAGGACGAAAAAACGTTCATTTAAATTCCTTTTTGGATATATTAAACAATATCGTAAATATTTCGGACAAATTATCCTCGGCTTATTGATCGGGAGTCTTTTACAGTTAGCCTTCCCTTTTCTGACTCAAGCAATTGTAGATGTCGGCATTATTCATCAAAATATCAGCTTCATTTATCTTATACTTCTTGCACAATTAATGTTAATCTTCAGCAGAACATTTGTGGACTTCATCCGTCGATGGATTCTTTTGCATATCAGTATGAGAATCAATATATCACTCGTCTCAGATTTTTTTATTAAATTACTCAAACTTCCGATGTCCTTTTTCGACACGAAACTGATGGGTGATCTTATGCAGCGTATGAATGATCATAACCGAGTGGAGAAATTCCTTACAAATCAGATATTAAATGTGATGTTTTCCTTACTCGGTTTTATCATTTTCGGCATTGTCTTACTTTGTTACAACAAAGTTATTTTTTTAGTTTTTCTTGCAGGAAGTATTATTTACGGATTGTGGATCGCAGCTTTTCTGAAAAAAAGGAAACGACTCGATTATTTATTCTTCGAAAAACAAGCAACGAATAATAACAGAACCTATGAATTTATCACCTCCATGCAGGAAATCAAATTACAAGATTGCGAACAACGACGCCGTTGGGAATGGGAAGATGTACAGGCTGAACTTTTTCAGGTCAACATGAAGTTAATAAAACTCCAACAAACACAGGAAGCCGGCAGTATCTTTATTAATGAAATCAAAAATATAGTCATTACCGTACTTGCAGCAACAGCTGTTATTAAAGGGCAAATGACATTAGGTATGATGTTAGCTGTTCAATATATCATAGGCCAACTGAATTCACCCGTCGAGCAATTAATGCAATTTTTATATTCCATTCAGGATGTAAAAATCAGCCTGGAAAGAATCAATGAAATTCATCAAATGGAAAATGAGGATACAAATGCAAATCATATACAGCATTTTAATAATACCGACCAGAATCTCTATTTCCACAAAGTTGATTTTAAGTATGATCCACACAAATCGAAAAAAATACTCGACAATATCCACGTTTCCATCCCGAAAGGAAAAGTCACGGCCATAGTCGGAACCAGCGGAAGCGGAAAAACAACAATGATTAAATTATTACTCGGTTATTATAAAGTTCAAAAAGGTTGTATTACGATCGGACAAACCAACATCAATGAATGTAACCTGAAATCATGGAGACGAAAATGCGGAGTGGTAATGCAAGACGGAATTATTTTTTCTGAGTCTATTGCAAGAAATATTGCAGTGGATGATTCTGACATAGATAAAGAAAAATTATTAAAAGCCGCTGAAATAGCAAATATCAAGGACTATGTCATGAACCTGCCGTTGAAATTTAATACGGTCATCGGACGCGACGGTATCGGACTTAGTCAGGGCCAGAAACAAAGAATTCTTATTGCAAGAGCCGTCTATAAAAATCCGGAATATATATTTCTGGATGAAGCTACAAATGCATTGGATGCAAATAATGAAAAGGTAATTGTTGAAAATCTGAATGAATTTTACAAAGGTAAAACCGTAATAGTTGTAGCTCACAGACTCAGTACAGTCAAAAATGCCGATCAAATTATCGTAATCGATAATGGCAAAATCGTAGAAACAGGTAATCATATTTCTCTTATCCAAAATAAAGGTGCGTATTATAATCTCGTTAAAAACCAATTGGAATTAGGAAACTAAGCAAAGGAAATTAAAACATGGAAGAACATGATAATATAGGACTCAGAAGCGAGAAAGTAAGGAATGTCATTAGTAAGATTCCCCCTTTTATCATCCGGAGTGGAATAACCGTAATAACAATTCTGATATGCGGAATAATGGCTGTTGCCTGGTTTGTTCCTTATCCTGAAAGTGTAAATGTCAAAGCGGAAAATTTTATAAAAAAATCCGATACAACATGGGAATCCACTCTTTATATTCCTTACAGATATATAAGCCTGATAAAAAATGATATGCCCGTTCAAATAGAAATCGAAGGCTATAATGCAAGAGAATATGGCTATCTAAAAGGAAAAGTACAACTCATTGATAAAAAACCCATCAAAAAAAACGGAGAAAATTTCTTTATTTCAAAAATCACCTTTCACAACGATAAAGTAACTTTATACGAACATTTAAATGGACAAGCTTTCATCCTTATAAAAAACGACAATCTTTTAAAACGAATCATCATCAGGTAACTTAGAAAGCTTCACCTTGGGCCGAAAACAAATAAAACGAGGGTGTCATGTGATTGACGCCCTCGTTCAGACATAACAAAGTCCTGTATTTATTTCAAACCGCTTCTTTCAAGCAAAGCATCTACCGTCGGCTTTTGACCGCGGAAACGTACATAAAGCGTCATAGGATGCTCAGATCCCCCTTTCTCCAGAATATTCTTACGGAATGCTTCCGCCGTTGCGGCATCGAAAATACCGTTTTTCTTAAATACCGAAAAAGCATCTGCATCCAATACCTCAGCCCATTTATAACTATAATATCCGGCAGCATATCCACCTCCGAAAATATGCCCGAAAGCCGTTGAAAAACAAGTTCCTTCCACATCCGGGAAAATTTCTGTCGGCTGCATGGCCTTTCTCTCGAAATCCACGATAGAATCAGTTACAGGGGCCGTAATTGTATGCCATGCCATATCTACCATACCGAAGCTCAATTGACGGTCACTCAAATATCCGCTCAGGAAATTGGCTGATTTGCGGATCTTTTCAATGTATTCCTGCGGAATTTTTTCACCCGTCTCATAATGTACCGCCCATTTATCCAACCATTCTTTTTCCAAAGCCCAGTTTTCCATAATTTGAGAAGGAAGTTCCACAAAATCCCGGTAAACATTGGTTCCGCCGGTTCCGTTATAGGTATTGCGGGACAACATACCATGCAAAGAATGTCCGAACTCATGCAATAAAGTCGTTACCTCGTCAAAAGTCAGCAATGAAGGTTTATTCGCCGTAGGTTTACTGAAATTCATAACCAACGAAACCTGTGGACGTACATCCTTTCCATCCCGGACGTGCTGTGACAAAAATTCCGTCATCCATGCCCCGCCACTTTTGCTGGCACGAGGGAAAAAATCAGTATACAGTACAGATAAAAACGAACCGTCACGATCATACACTTCAAAAGTCTGCACATCTTCATGATATTTAGGAATATTATTTACCTCCTTAAATGTCAGGCCGTAAAGCGTATTTGCCAAATCGAAAACGCCTCTCTGAACATTCTCCAGTTTAAAATACGGCTTTAACATCTCGTCATCGAGCGCATATTTCTCCTGTTTCAATTTATTGGAATAATAAGCCCAATCCCAACGTTGTAATTTCCCGGTAAAACCGTTTTTACGGGCAAATTCCTCCACCTCTTTCTTCTCTTTCAAAGCCTGGGAATGAGAAGCCTCTAAAAGTTGCTGTAAAAATGTATTTACTTCAGCAGGAGAAGAAGCCATCCGGTTAGTCAAGGCATAATCGGCATAGGTCGGATACCCCATAATCTTCGCTTTTTCAAGTTGTAAAGCGGTAATCTGACGGATAATCTCTCCATTGTTACGATCATTGGCCCGGTTACAACGGGAATTATAAGCCCGGTACATTTTTTCCCGCAAATCCCGGTTATCGGCATATTTGAGGAAAGGACCGTAACTGGGAGCATGCAAGGTAAACAGCCAACCTTCTTTTCCCTTTTCCTTGGCTGCGGCAACAGCAGCTTCCTTTACACTTTCAGGCAACCCGGCCAGATCTTTTTCGTCCGTTACCAGTAACTCAAAATCATTGGTCTCGGCCAAAAGATTTTCTTCAAATTTCAGTCCCAAACCGGAAAGTTCCATTGAAATCGCTTTAAAACGCTCTTTGGCTTCTCCTTCCAGATTAGCGCCTCCGTTGATGAATGACTTCCAGGTATCCTCCAGCAAAGTCGTCTGTTCCGGATTCAGATTTAAATTTGCTTTATTCTCATAAACCTGTTTCACCCGTTCGAAAAGTTGCGGATTCATATAAATACTATTGCTGAATTCCGTCAGCTTAGGTGAAACTTCCTGGGCTATCTTCTGCATCTCATCATTTGTATTGGCAGAATTGAGATTGAAAAAAATAGCAGAAACCCTTCCCAATTTTTCTCCTGCGGCATCCAGAGCCACAATTGTATTTTGAAAATCAGGAGCTTCCGCAGAAGACGCTATTTGTTCTATTTCCTTTTTTGCGGCCTCAATCGATACGTCGAAAGCCGGAATATAATCACCCGTCTTAATCAAATCAAAAGGAGGCGTATGATGAGGAGTAGTAAAATCCTTCAACAACGGATTCGTCTCCTTTTGTGTACAAGACATACTTATCAATAGTAGTGCTGCCATATAAAAATTTTTTCGCATGATAATAATATAACGTTATAAATATATTTTAGTTTATCTCATTCAGCCGCGAATTTAACATTTAAAAGTCAATTCCTGAAATTCGTTCAAATCAAATATAAAATTCTTCCGTTTAAGTGCATAATTATTTCCGCCATTTGCATAATTATAAGATGTAATTATAAGGTTATTAATGAATTATAATCTACTTTTGTCTAAACGATTTACAGTAGTAATTCAAAATAAATTTATGAAAGATATTATAGAAGTAAATGTCAAATCGGAAATCGGGAAATTAAACGGTGTGATCATTCATACGCCCGGTGAAGAAGTTGAGAACATGACTCCGGAAAATGCCGAAAGAGCGCTTTACAGCGATATTATCAATCTTTCGATTGCCCGGGATGAATACAAGCAAATCAAAGGTGTTTTATCGAAACTGACCCGTACTTTCGAGGTAAAAGACCTTTTATGCAATATACTGAAAGATGAAAAAATCAAAGCGGAAGTACTGGAGCGCATCGAAAAAATAGAGCCTTTCATCGGAGAACAAGCCCCCAAAGGCAGTCTGAAAGAACAATTGATGGAAGAAAATGCAGAAAGCCTCTCCCGTCTGCTCATCGAAGGTGTGGAAATGGTAAAGGATAATCTGACCAAATATTTAAGCAAAGATTGGTTTGCATTACGTCCGATGCATAATTTACTCTTTACCCGGGATGCTTCCATGAGTGTCAACAACGAGGTATTGATCGGCCGTATGGCCAACGCTATCCGGGACCGGGAATCGGTAATCATGCGTTCAATATTTGATTTCACCCCGGAATTTAAAACATCGACATTGACCATTCCTCCTATTCCCGGATCGGCAAATCGTATCCGGACTGTAGAAGGCGGCGACGTTTTGGTAGCCCGGGAAGATATCCTGATCATCGGCAACGGAGCCCGTACCAGTACACAGGCTATCGATCTGCTGATGTACGAATTCATCAAACGGAAAACCGAAAAAATACAGCACATCATTGTACAGCAATTACCGCATACGCCGGAATCCTTTATTCACCTGGATATGGTTTTCACCCTTCTGGATCGCGATAAATGTATGGTATTCGAACCCTTGATTATGAATCCGGGAAATTACCAGACCGTACATATAAAAATACAAAACGGAAAGTTGTTGGGTATACGTACAGAGAAGAATCTTCTCAGTGCCTTGAAAAAACTCGGTATGGACCTGGAACCTGTATTCTGCGGCGGTACCGACGAATGGAATCAGGAAAGAGAACAATGGCACAGCGGTGCTAATTTCTTCTGTGTCGGACCGGGACAAGTCCTGGGATATGCCCGTAACAACTATACCATGGAAGCCATGAACACAGCCGGTTTCGAAATTATCAAGGCCAATGACGTAATCGACGGACACGTCGATCTCGGACACTATCCCAGATATGTCATTACCATCGATGGCTCGGAACTGCCGCGCGGCGGAGGCGGCGCACGTTGTATGACCATGCCGGTAAACCGCACCGACATCGACTGGTAAAATATCCACAATACATCCCAGCGTGCCTTTCATTAAAAATACATGAAGGGCACGTTTTCGTATGTAATTTCGTTATTTTTGCACAATGAAAAAAATAAAATATTACATCAGCAGTTTCCGGCTAAGAACCTTACCGCTGTCAATCTCCGGTATTATTCTCGGTTCCCTTTTGGCAAAATCGGACGGTTATTTCAATCCAACGGTATTCTGCCTGGCCATCCTGACAACACTGTGCCTCCAGATCCTGAGTAACCTGGCCAACGAACTGGGAGATATGCAAAAAGGTACGGACAATGCCGATCGTCTGGGACCTGTCAGGGCCTTACAATCCGGAATTCTCACCACCAAAGATTTTAAACGGTTGATTATTATCTTTATTTTACTTGCAATACTAAGCGGAACCGTCCTTATTCTTACGGCTTTCCATTCATTACTCAGCTACAAAAGTATTCTTATGCTATTCATCGGCGGTGCAGCCGCCATAGCTGCCGTAAAATATACAATCGGTAAAAATCCGTATGGCTACCGGGGATTGGGGGATATATTCGTCTTTCTGTTTTTCGGATGGGTCAGCACATTGGGAGCCTATTACCTGATGACCCATCAATTGAATCCGGATATATTACTTCCGGCAACCTCCATCGGGTTCCTGACGACAGGTGTTTTAAATATCAACAACACCCGTGACATCGAAAATGATGCACAGTGCGGTAAACGAACGATACCGGTGCTTATCGGAGAAAAAAAAGCCAAAACTTACCATATGATTCTCATTGCCGGCGGAATTCTGTGTATGGTCATTTACACCTTGACGACTTATACTCATTTACTAAACTGGGGGTATCTTATTGTCGTCCCGCTCTTCATCATCCACCTGCTAAAAATGCATCGTTACTCCGGTAAGCAACTCGATCCTCAACTCAAATTTCTTTCGGTAAGTACCTTACTGTGGGCCCTGGCAACCGGTTTTACTTCGCTTTACTGACCCAGAAAACTGAAGCATCAATTCTGAGGGTCGACATCACAGTACACCCGGAGCCCGGTAAATCCTTTGTCCGACTGCAAAGCCGATAATTCTTCCTTAAGAAAAGATTTTATTCTGGAAAGAGAGACCTTATATTCGATCTTAATCAATAATTGTACCCGGTGCATTTCACCGATCTTACTAACTTCCGGCACGGCAGGCCCCCATACACGACGCCCCAACTCCACCCGTAGACGGCCCACCAGTAGATTCACCGCATTTCTCACCACCACCACCTCCTTATGTCTCAACTCCACCTGAATCAACCGGCAAAAAGGAGGATAAACAAACTGTTCCCGTTCGGCGGCAATCTCCGTATAAAATACATCGTAATCACCGTTCATCACCATTCGGTACACCCGGTTATCGGGATCGGCAGTCTGAACAATGACTTTTCCCTGCTCCCCTTTTCTTCCGCTACGTCCCCCCACTTGCATCAACATACAATACGCCCTTTCCTCTGAACGGAAATCCGGGAAATTAACCATACTGTCCGCATCGATGACACCCACCAATTTAACATTAGCAAAATCCAATCCCTTAGAAACCATTTGAGTTCCGACAAGTATATTCGTCTTACCCTCCTCAAAATCATGAATAACCCGGTGATACTTTGCTTTACTGCTCATGACTTCCAAATCCATACGGGCAATTCTGGCATCCGGAAACAGTGCAGCCACTTCTTCCTCCACCCGCTCCGTACCGGGCGTCTTTTGACGGTAATGGCCTTTTCCGCATTCCGTACAAAGTGATACGTTCCTCTTTATACTTCCGCAATACCGGCAACTTAACAAGTCGCGTTGTTTATAATAAGTCATACTGACATCACAATGACTGCATTTCAATATAGAACCACAACAATCACATTGCAAATATGTCGAATACCCCCGACGATTCTGAAAAAGGATAATCTGATTTCCTTCATTCAACGTCCGTTGCATTTCCTGAATCAAAACCGGTGAAAATACTCCTTTCATCAGTTTTTTACGACGATACTCTGCCAGATCGGCCAACAAAAGTTCCGGCATCCGGATATCCCCGTACCGGGAAGTCAATTGTACATAGCCGTATTTACCGGTTTTCGTATTATAATAACTTTCAAAAGAAGGTGTCGCCGATCCCAGCAACACTTTCGCTCCACACAAATTGGCCAGCATAATGGCTGCATCCCGTCCGTGATAGCGTGGAGCCGGTTCTTTTTGCTTATAGGAAGGATCATGTTCTTCGTCCACAATCACCAGTCCCAATTTCTGAAAAGGTAAAAACAACGAAGACCGAACCCCTAAAATCACCGGATAAGGTTTCGGACCGGATTGCTTTTTCCACAATTCAGCCCTTATATTATCCGGCATTCCGGAATGATAAATTCCGATAGTATCCCCGAAAACCCGTCTTAAACGTCGTATAATCTGAACCGTCAAAGCTATTTCCGGTAACATGTACAACACCTGCTTACCCCGGGATATATATTCCCGGATCAGATGAATATATACCTCTGTTTTTCCGGACGAAGTAACCCCCCGTAATAAAACACAATCTTTGGACGTAAAATAATCTCTGATCTGCTTTATAGCGGACTCCTGTTGCAATGAAAGCGGATTTGCCTGCTGTTCCCCGGCTTTATCTTCCCCCAAACGACTCACTTTTCGCTCTTCGATTTTCAGGATATTCTTTTCACAAAGTGATTTCAGAATTGCAGCAGAACCACCCGACTGCTTCAAAAAATGCTGTTTTTCCATTTGTTCTTTCCCTGCTTCTATCCACCGGCACAACATTTTATACTGCCCCGAAGCCCGCCTCAAAGCATCGAGAATACCGGAAAGTTCCTCTTCCGTATAAGGACGCGCCCAAAGTATCCATTTTTCGGTCTTTTCCCGGAAAATCTCGTCTATTGTTTCTTTGATTTGTATATATCCTTTATCCAGCAAGGATTTGACAAGCCCCATCCCGTTTTTGATACCGAGATATTTCTCTATTTCCCGCATAGCGACATATTGCCCCGGTCGTAAAAAACGCAACAATGCCTGTCCATTATCAGTCAGATCATCGAAATCAATCTCCGTATCCCCCAATGTAACCGCCGTAAAACTTTCCAAACGGAACACAACCGGTAAAGCAGCCCGAAGCACCTCTCCCGGATAAGCCATATAATATTCGGCCATCCAAAATAAAAATTGTAAATGCACCTCGGACAATTGCAGACGATCATCCGTTACAGCCTCTATATTTTTAACCTTATAGCCGACCGGTTGTTTCTCATGAATCCGCCATACGACACCCGTATATTTTTTATTTCCGGCAAAAGATACAATGACAAGTTTGCCTTCCCCCACTTTTTCCTCCAAAGCAACAGGTACAGCATAGGTAAAAACCCCTTCTACAGCCAATGGTATAATTATATCTGCAAATTTCACCGTTATTCTCTTTTCCTGCTCAAAATTACGCCTTTTTCAGACATCTGAAAAAATAAGAACCGCTTTTTTCTGACAACAGAAAAGAAGAAAAATAACCGTTTTCATAATAATAAAAAATCCTGAAATCATCTTCACACTAAAATAATTCTTTCATTTCTCCATATTTTATTTATTTTTACAACACAAACAGTTTCAAGTTATTAATTACCAAATTAAAATTCATCGTATGAAAATCGTTATCTCCTTCTTACTATTACTATCCTATTGCCAAGAATTATCCGCTCAACCACAAAACAATATGACGCGTGAAAACGGAACCTATTACATTGCCGACCAGATGCCGGAATATCCGGGAGAAAATAAAGGAAAAAAAGTACCCGTCATATACACGCTTCCGATTACCTCCAAAATAACACCTTCTATGTCATCTACTTCCGATATTGAAAACAGCAACGATACCGGAACTACATTACAAGGTATATGGCAAATATGCAGACTCAATAACACATCCGATAACGAAAAATACAGTATTACGGCCGGACCTTATATGAAAATCCTTTCAACGGACAATCGTTTCACAAATCTGGCCCTGAATACATCCGGTCATGTATCTGTCATCACCTCAAACGGTACCTATACCCAAACATCAGACAGTACCTATGTAGAAAGTGTCTCAGAATCAATTATGAACCCTAAATTATCCGGAAAAGATATTACAATTCACTTTAAATTCCTCAATGCCAATCTATTGGTAATCAGTTTTCAATCGATTGATCCTCCTTTGCAGGGAAAAGAATATTGGACACGGGTTTTTCTGCCTCAGCCCACCGATCAAAACGACTAAATTCCAGATGATACACTCCCCCCAACCCGAATGATGAAAAAGGAGTATAAATCGGAAATGAATGTATAATTGAAGCAGCATAAAACAATAAAGCCGGGACTGAAACATTCCCGGCTTTATCAATATTACAATGTATTTTTATCGGTTCGATAAAACCCTCACCAGATTCAATAATTCCGGATTTAACCCTTTGGAATTTTTAATCGTCTTATTGAAAGGCACATGAACAATTTCTTTATTCATGATACCAACCATAATACTCTTCTGATCATCCATAAGAGCATCTACCGCAGCAACCCCCAATTGGCTGGCCAATACACGGTCAAAAGCCGAAGGCGATCCGCCGCGTTGCATATGTCCGAGTACAGACACCCGGATATCATATTCCGGATGAGCTTTGGAAACCTTATCCGCTACACTGTAGGCTCCCCCTTCTTTTTCTCCTTCCGCTACGATAACAATACCGCTGGATTTCGTCGGATCGTAGTCTTTGGCAAGGAAGGATTCAAGGTCTGCAATATCAGTATCTATCTCCGGCACCAATACGGCTTCTGCTCCCGTAGCGATAGCCGTCCGCAAAGCAATAAAACCGGCATCACGTCCCATTACCTCCACAAAAAACAAACGGTTGTGTGCACTGGCGGTATCCTTAATTTTGTCCACAGCTTCTACAGCCGTATTAACAGCCGTATCATACCCGATCGTCGAATCGGTTCCGTATAAGTCATTATCGATCGTACCCGGAATACCGACTACCGGAATATCGTGCTCCTGAATCAATAAACGGGCTCCGGTAAACGAACCGTCACCACCGATAACCACCAAAGCATCGATCTTGTGTTCTGCCAACACCGCTGCAGCCTTTGTTCTTCCTTCCGGCGTACGGAATTCAGTACTACGGGCAGACTTCAAAATCGTTCCCCCCCGCTGGATAATATTGCTTACGTCATAGGATTTCATCCGTTTGATATCCCCATTGATCAACCCCTGATATCCCCCATATATACCGTAAGCTTCACAACCATAGTATATGGCAGATCTCACCACTGCACGAATAGCAGCATTCATCCCCGGTGCATCCCCACCCGATGTAAGAACTCCGATTCTTTTAATTTTTCCCATAATAGATATAAAATTTTACTTTCTATGTTAACTCTATCTTGAAGAATATTTTTATTCTTGCTTTTTTATCACATTTTGAATTTCTTCCATTACCCACAATGGCGTCGATGTCGCCCCACTGATCCCAACGCTTTCTGCCCCCAAGAACATCTCTTTTTTCAAATCCCGCACATCCTGCACAAAATATGTCCTTTCATTAACCTCTTTACACACAGCAAATAATTGCCTGCCGTTAGAGCTTTTTTTTCCGCTCACAAAAATAATAACATCATGCATTTTTGCAAAATTTATCAACTGCGGAATTCGGTTCGCCACCTTTCGGCAAATCGTATCATAAACAACCACCTCATCCTGTCCCTTCTCCTGTATAATTCCGGCTATATTCCGGAACCCGTCCAGACTCTTCGTCGTCTGGGAAAACAACACCACCGGCTTACTGAAATCAACCTGTACCAGATCTGCTTCCGTCTCCACAACAATCGCCTCCCCGTTTGTCTGTCCGACCAATCCGCTCACCTCCGCATGTCCCCGCTTACCGTAAATCACCACCTGTCCGCCCGCAGGTTTTATCTTTTCATAAGCTTCACGGATACGTTTCTGCAAATTCAATACGACCGGACAAGAAGCGTCGATCACTTCAACCCCATTGGCCAAGGCCCGTTGGTAAGAAGAAGGCGGTTCTCCATGCGCCCGGAACAATACCCTGCAATTTTTCAACCCTGCAAATTCCTCGTGTCCGATCGTCTTCAAGCCTTTCTTCTCCAGTCTCTCCATTTCCAGGTTATTATGCACAATATCCCCGATACAGTAAAGAGTTCCTTTTTTCAGTTCGTCCTCTGCTTTACAGATCGCATTTACGACACCTGTACAAAAACCCGAATTTTCATCTATCTCAACCCGCATATCCATAATCCGAAAAAATACAACGGATCAACATTTCTTTTTTTCGATAACAGCCATCATAACCTGAACTTCCTCTTCTATCGTCATATTGCTGTTATCAATTAAAACAGCATCTTCTGTTCTCTTCAAAGGGCTCTCTTCCCGGTGTTCATCGATATAATCCCGCTTTCTCACATTTTCCTCCACCTCGGCATAATCAACCGCCTCTCCCTTTGCCGTCAATTCCTTATATCTACGCATTGCTCTCACCTGAGGTGAAGCCGTCATAAAGAATTTAACATCTGCGTTCGGAAACACCACACTCCCGATATCCCTGCCGTCCATGACAATGCCTCCGGTCTTCCCCATTTCCCGTTGCTGCTCCACCAGATAAGTCCTTACAAAACCTATTCTGGCAACCAAACTCACATTTCCGGACACTTCCATCCCCCTGATTCTCTCCTCTACATTTTCTCCGTTCAAATAAATTTCATTCCGGGCATGTCCCTCATTATATCTGAAATCAATAACCAGATCTTTCAGGCAAATACGCAGCTTTTCTTCATCCACATATTCACCGTTGATCAATCCGTTGCGCATAGCGGCTAATGTAACCGCCCGGTACATGGCACCGGTGTCGATATATACATACCCGAGACGGGTGGCCAATAATTTTGCTACAGTGCTTTTTCCCGTGGACGAGTGTCCATCTACCGCGATAATCAATGCTTTACATTTTTCCATAATCTTCGCAAAGGTACAATATTTTTAAAAAAGTTATATGATAGATTTCCGGAATACAATTAAAATCTATGCAAACGTTACTGAACGTACACAAAATACAGATTCACAATCCAAATCGAAGAACAAGCCTCAACCGATTGTAACCCCCAAATAAAAGACCGACATGATTTTTCCCGAAAATTCAGGATCAAAAATCCGGATCATTTACAATTCCGGACTATTCCCGGCTATTGGCGATTGCGTCATACAAACGTTGTAATACCGGAGCAGAAAATGAAGTCTCTACAGCTCCCCTGTCATCAGCTGTCAAATGCAGACGCTCCTGTAATTTCACCAATGCCGCCTGTAATATTTCTTCATGATCGAACGCCAAAGGCGGCAACTCGTCAACACGACACCATTTACACCGGGAAGCATCATCTCCGGCCTCAGGTACATAATCCTGCATTTTTACCAAAGTATAAAAAGCCACGGTAATAATACGTCCCCGCGGATCTCTGTCTACTGCCGAAAAGACTTTTACCTGTTCGGTAAAAGCCGGTATAATACCGGTTTCCTCCCGTAATTCCCGCAATACTCCTTCCTCCACCGTCTCGTTCATTTCCAGAAAACCACCGGGAAATGCCCACGCATACTGAAAAGGTTCATTTGCCCGCCGGATCAGTAAAACACTCAAATCCGCTCCATCAAAACCGAAAACAACACAATCCGTTGTCAAAGCAGGACGCGGATATTTGTAACAATACTGCTTTTCCATAATCCCTATATTTTTAGATTTAGCTTTCTAACCCCATTTTCTTTACGAGCTGCCGATACAACCGGTAATCCTCCTCTTCAAAACAAACGGCCGTTATTTTTTCAAAATCCGTATGATGTACCAAAAAATCACCTATTTCCCGTAGTGCAATACCGGCTGCTTTACCTTTCGGAAAACGATATACCCCCGTACTGATACAAGGAAATGCCAGGGTTTTCAAATGATGAGCCACAGCCAATCGCAAACTGTTGCGATAACAAGAGGCAAGTAACTCAGGCTCTCCCTGTTTACCGTCCCGATATACCGGGCCTACCGTGTGAATGACGTAACGAGCCGGCAAGCAATATCCTCCGGTAATTTTTGCTTCTCCGGTCGGGCATCCCTGTAATTTCCGGCATTCCTCCAAAAGCCCGGGACCGGCTGCCCGATGTATCGCCCCATCAACTCCGCCACCGCCCAATAAAGTCGTATTCGCAGCATTGACAATCGCATCTACTTGCAATTTCGTAATATCTCCCAGGATAATTTCTATACGTTTCATATAAAAATCAACTGTTTTTTCAATATTAACAAAGATAAGAATGTTATCCATAAATAAGACAGAAAAAACAAAAAACCTGTGGTCTTTTACGACCACAGGCTCTGATCACACCACAATAAAAACTATTCTACCAATTCCGCCGCCACGGTATCCACATACAGTCCGGTTCCCCCTGTCCATGACGACATATATGTCCGGACCTCCATTCGCAATTTAGTTGTTCCGGCCGGAGCCCTGAAAATCCCGTTTCTGAATACATCAACATACCCCTCGGTCTGATAGCCATAGGCCGAAGAACGTATTTCCTCCGAAGCCAGATTCCGGTTTCCAGCCATCCAGGTACACCACACCCGCCACTTCACCTCCGCAACATCGGCTCTCACATACATCCGCAATTGGTAACATCGTCCTTCAGAAACCGGTACATCCTGGTATAAATAGGTCTTCCCCTCCAACCGGACAGCTTTATTCCCCTGATAAACCGGAGCATCGACAACCACACTTTTCTTATCCGTTCCGTTGGCATCCAATTTCCAGTGTTCCGGTATCTCTTCCGTTACTCCTCCTTCAAAATCACCGTTTTGTATCAAGTTAACCCCATTTCCTACCCCTTTGCACACATCGGGCGGCATATCAATATACCAATCCTTTTCCCGGACAATCGTTTCTTCCCAATCGTATATTTCCGTTTCAAATCCGACCCATTCCGAACCCGGTATACTCCCGAATACAGCTTTTATCTCCGTTATCCGGTTCGCCGTCAATGTCTGTATCGAACGTACAGGAGTCTGATAAGGTGTATTCCCGACCCTATAAGACAACATCAACCCACTCTCTCCTACAGGCGGAAACAGTAAAATCCCGGTTGTGGAAATACCCGCAACCGAAATTCCGGCTGTTTTAATCAAAGTACCCGTCTCACTTGTATAATCTCCCAGTAAATTCATTTTCAAAGGAATTGAAAATACATGAATTGTCAGATCTGTCAAATTTTCCGGCACATTTTCAACAATAACCCGCAACTGTGCCACTTTGCGTTGCATATCGAAAACCACCGGCACCGGCTCTCCCTCAGTCACTGTAAAATCCGCCTGCCCCAATAAATAATCTGCAGCTTCCGTATAATTCCCGGCATTTTTTTCTAATTTCACGAATATTTGTTCCGGAGTCTTCGATTTACTGTATTCCAAAACCGGCTGATTGACAACATTCACCATACAAAAACCGGTATATGTGCCGGGAGACAATTTCCATCTGAACCGACGGGCATCTCCGGCTTCCGGAGGGACTTCACAAAAGTCGGTTTCCTGTTTCTGCTCATCATAAACAAACAACTGATAATTCACTGGTGAAAATGCACCGACACTGCTACCCGTTCTCACGACAACGGCAACTTCTTGCTTCGGATCATCTTCAGACCAAGGCTCCGAATCGCGACGACACGCCCCGAGAACTACCATTATAACAATGATAATTAACCACTTCATAAGCTAAAAATTAATATAAAAACACCGATATACAAAGATATCTTAATCAAGTAACCTGCCGAACAGGAATAGAAGAGTTACAAGACGCGCATTGTACTTTATAAAAATATAACTTTTTGGGAAATAAACAATAGATAATAAAAAATTAAGATAAGATTTTTGTTTTTATAATAAAATTTTATTTTACATATCTTACTTTACAACATCTCTTGTCTCATTTACAAGACATTTTTTTCAAATAGGCAGGTGTAAATATAATTCGCCCCAAAATAGTTTGCATCAAACCACGTATGAATAAATAAGCGAGGAAAGCTAACCATAACACATGATTATCAACATCTCCTGAAAATCCGTAGTATATCAGAAAAAATACTGCGGCAGCAGCAGCCATAGACCACAACATCTGGCGGGTAGCAGTCGCACCGATCAAGATTCCATCCCACAAAAAAGCTGCAAAACCGGCCAAAGGAACAGCCAATACCCAATAATAATAATCCCCGGCAACAACAATCACCTCCTTTTCATTGGTCAATACTTCCAAAAAGTGTTTCCCTCCTATTCCGTATAATAATGTAAACAACAAGGACAAGCCTATTCCCCAACCGAATAAATTCCGCACAGCATGACGCAAATGCTTTAAATTACAGGCACCGATATAACGACCGGCTAAAGCTTCTGCCGCATAGGCGAATCCATCCATAACATATGAAAAAAGAGTAAATAATTGCATCAACAGCGTATTCACGGCTAAAATCACATTTCCCTGACGGGCACCACTGGAAGTAAAAAAAGTCGTTACAGCAATCAAACAAAGCGTACGCAAAAAAATATCCCGGTTTACGGCAAAAAAACGACGCATCGCACCGAATCGTATACTTTCCTGCCAAACAAACCGCGAACGAAGAAAACCGTATTCTTTTCTCCACAGCCATATTGCCATACACAATCCCGAATACTCGGCAACGACAGTCCCCAAAGCAACCCCTTCAACCTTCATACCCAATCCGAAAACAAAAAAGAGACTGCAGGCAATATTAATTACATTAACTGCAATTGCAATATACATCGGGTAACGGGAATTCTGCATACCGATAAACCACCCCTTAAATCCGTACATCGACAATACTGCCGGTGCCCCCCATACACAAACCCGGAAATAAGTTACCGCATATTGTTCAACCTCCCTACTCGTATCGAGAAAATAAAAAGCCAAACGTTCTATCGGATATTGTAAAATCAGTATGACAATTGCTGAAATCAATCCCACAGCAATTGCCTGTGCCAACACCCGAATCTGAGCATTTGCATCTTTTCTGCCATAGGCCTGGGAAGTCAGGCCACTGGTGCCCATCCGTAAAAAACCGAAATTCCAATACAGAATATTGAACAACAAACCTCCGACAGCAATTGCTCCGATATAGGCAGCCGTCCCCAAATGCCCCACAATAGCCACATCGACCAGTCCCAACAAAGGAACAGTGATATTGGATACAATAGAAGGTATGGCCAAACGAAGAATCCTGCGGTTCATATACTGAATTTTTTGCAAAGATAAAGCTATTTATTGTAGATTTATGATTTTAGATTTCAGATTGGCTCCACAACCTTCGCCTGCCGAAGAAAAATCGTAAATCAAAATCGTAGGATTTTTGTGTTCCCACGTCCCAAAAAATCCGCTTCGTCCGGCAGAGATTTCCGGGAAAATGAGAAACTTTATCGAAAGAAAATCTTTGAAAACATCTTTTTTTTTTAAACCTTTGAGGCTCGATTGATAAAACACAAATAATTTTTAATGATGAAACGTATATACTACATCTTTATTTTACTGATTTTAACTAGTTTAGGGGTATCTTCCTACGCCCAGCAAAAAAAATTAAGCATGGACGATTTTTTTGTGAACGGAACTTTCCGAACCAAAGGAGTCTATGGCATCCGCTCCATGAATGACGGGGCACATTATACTGTATTAGCCAATAATGGAACCCAAATTGTAAAATACAGTTATAAGACAGGCCAACCGGTCGAAACATTAGTAGACCTGAAAACGATTGAGAACAGTCCGGTAAAATACATTTCGAACTACACATTCAACAACGACGAAAGCCGGATTCTCATCAGTACGAATGTCAATCCCATATACCGCCACTCCTATACTGCCGATTATTATATCTATGATTTTAAAAATAAAGAACTGAAACCTCTTTCGGAAAACGGCAGTCAACGTCTGGCGACTTTCTCTCCTGACGGTTTACGTATCGCTTTTATGCGTGATAACAACCTCTTCATTCACGACCTGCGTTTCGGCACTGAACGGCAAATCACATTCGATGGCAAATACAATCACATCATCAACGGAGCCCCCGACTGGGTATACGAAGAAGAATTTTCTTTCAATAAGGCTTTTGAATGGGCTCCCGACGGCTCGGCACTGGCTTTCATCCGTTTTGACGAATCTGCCGTCAAAGAATTCCCGATGAATATGTTCGAAGGACAAGCCCCGGCATTGAAAGAAAACGAACTATATCCTTCGGTATACAGCTACAAATATCCCAAAGCCGGTGAAGCCAACTCACGGGTTTCGGTACATGTATATGACATACAGGATAAAACGACGATGACAATGGATATCGGTGAGGAACAAGATATCTATATTCCCCGTATCCGTTGGACACAGGATCCTAAAAAACTGGCTATCATTCGCCTGAATCGTCTGCAAAACAAGATGGAAATCCTATTGGCCAATGCCCGTACCGGAAAATCCAACATCCTTTACCGGGAAGAAAATAAATATTACATTGCCGAAAGCAATTTTGACAACCTGGTATTTCCGGAAGACGGCCAACACTTTATCATTACCAGTGAGAAAAACGGATATATGCACATATACCTTTACGATATGGCCGGACATGAAAAAAAGGCCATCACTTCCGGAAACTATGACATTGCAGACTTCTACGGCTATAACCCCGCGACAAAAACGTTCTACTTCTCATCTTATGAGGAATCACCTCTGGAAAAATATGTTTATTCCGTAGACAGCAAAGGACAAAAAAAGAAATTAACCCCCAATAAAGGTTGGAACAACGCTACTTTCAGTAAAACATACCAGTATTATATCAATACATTCTCCAACATAGACACACCGCCGGTAATCAGTTTATATAATGCGAAGAATAAGCTGGTACGCGTATTGGAAGACAACCAACAGGCCCAGGAAACCATCAAAGGTTATGCCATTGCGCCGAAAGAATTCATACAAATTCCGGCAGCCGACGGTAAAACCATGCTGAACGCCTGGATCATGAAACCGTTGGATTTCGACCCGAACAAAAAATATCCTTTACTTATCACCCAATACAGCGGCCCGAACTCCCAACAGGTAAAAAATAGCTGGGGAGGCGTCAACTGGTTGAATTATCTGGCACAGGAAGGATACGCAGTAGCTTGTATCGATCCCAGAGGGACAGCAGCACGCGGCGAAGAATTCCGCAAATGCACCTATATGCAATTGGGTAAACTGGAAAGTGACGATATGATTGCTGCCGCTAAATGGCTGGCAGAAAAACCTTTCATCGACAAGCAAAACATCGGTATTTGGGGATGGAGTTACGGTGGTTTTATGTCGTCCCTCTGTATCATGAAAGGAAATGATATTTTCACAACAGCCATCGCCGTCGCTCCGGTAACTCATTACAAATTCTACGATTCCATCTACACGGAACGGTATATGCGTACACCCAAAGAAAACGAAAAAGGATATGAGGAAAATGCTCCGTTGAACTGGGCTGACAAATTAAAAGGAAATTTATTGCTTTGTCACGGTACTGCCGACGATAACGTACATGTTCAAAATACGTATGAATTGGCAGAACGCCTGGTACAGGCCAATAAACAATTCGATATGGGTATTTACACCAACCGTAACCACAGCATATATGGCGGAAATACCAGTCGCCAACTCTATGAAAAGTTCGTAAAATATCTGAATGAGCACATGAAAAAATAAAATCTATAACCGTGAACCTTGCTCCGGTCAATCAGGTGATGGGAACTACCGCAGACGAATGTTTTCAGGCCTATTAGTCAGCAGCAAGGCAAACACTAATCAACAAAATATATGGATACAATCAAAGACCTTCAACCCAAAGCGATATGGGAAAACTTTTACAAGTTAACACAAGTACCGCGGCCTTCCAACCATGAGGAAAAAGCCCGGGAATTTATGATGAATTGGGCTAAAGAACACCACATCGATGCCCGGATGGACGAGGCTGGAAATATTATTATGACCAAACCGGCTACCCCGGGTATGGAAAACCGCAAAGGCATCATTCTGCAAGGTCACCTGGATATGGTTCCGCAAAAAAATGAAGATACCCGGCATGATTTTACCAAAGACCCGATCGACGCATATATCGACGGAGAATGGGTACGTGCCAAAGGAACAACTTTGGGTGCCGACAACGGAATGGGCGTTGCTGCGGCAATGGCAGTACTGACGGCCACCGACATTCAGCACGGTCCGATCGAAGTACTGATCACGGCGACGGAAGAAACCGGTATGGACGGTGCGAACGGTCTGAAACCGGGTGTATTGAAAGGAGATATCTTATTGAATCTGGACTCAGAAACCGAAGGCGAATTATATGTCGGTTGTGCCGGAGGACTTGATGCAACCGTAGAATTCAATTATAAAAAAGCTGCCGTACCGGCAGGAAGCAAAGCCTATAAATTAGCTCTGAAAGGACTTAAAGGAGGACATTCCGGTATGGATATCAACCTCGGCCGGGGTAACTCTAACAAATTATTATTCCGCTTTTTGAAAACCCACGCCCAGGAACTGAATCTGCAAATAGCCACCATCAACGGAGGTAGCCTACGCAACGCCATTCCGCGTGAAACATTTGCCGTTATCACTCTACCGGCAGCAAATGCAGATAAATTCCTGGCTAAAATAAAAGAAGCAGAAGCCATATATAAAGCCGAACTGATTGAAAAAGATCCCGATGTAAAACTATCGGCAGAAGAAACCGAAATGCCGGCACATGTCATGGATGCCGATTTACAATGGAGATTGACCGACGCTATCCTGGGATGTCCCAACGGCACGGTACGTATGATCGATTCTATGCCGGACACCGTCGAAACATCCAACAATCTGGCTATCGTACAAACCCGCGACGATAAAATCGTCATCAACACCCTCATGCGTTCATCCGTTGAAACAGCGAAAGATTATCTGGCAGAATGTCTGCAATCCGTTTTTGAACTGGCAAAAGCCGATAACATCCAATTCGACGGTGCTTATCCGGGTTGGAAACCCAACCCGCAATCGGCTATCCTGAAATCGATGCAGGATACATATCGAAAAATGTTCAACAAAGAGGCACGTATTATGGCCGTACATGCCGGCCTGGAATGCGGTATTTTAGGTGCAAAATACCCGGGTTGGGACATGATTTCCTTTGGACCGACGATCTGCCACCCACATTCCCCGGACGAGAAAGTAAACATTCCGTCTGTCGGCAAATTCTGGGAATTCTTAAAAGAAACTCTCAAGGAAGCTCCTAAAAAATAAATACACAAGATAACGCCGGGTAAAACCCGGCGTTACTATTTTCTGTTTTTTTAAAATCGTAGTGTAAATTAACTACCTTCCGGTTATTTTTTATTTTTCTTTAACCCTTTCCTCAAAAAAACGTCGTATCTTTGCAATGTATATGCGAAAATTAAAATATGATCTTAAATAAATTGACACTACCGGAATTGCTCAAAAATAGCTGTTCCAAATTTAAAGACAACTTATCTTTAAATTTTGTTCAATCAGGAAACAGGACTTATCGGGATTTTTACAATGAAGTTCTTTCTATATCCAATCATCTTTTAGAATTAGGAATCCGAAAAGGAGATAAAGTGGCCATCCTAAGTGCCAACATGCCCAACTGGGGAATCACCCAGTTTGCCATTGCACAAATCGGAGCCATTGCCGTGCCTGTACTTCCCGGTTTCAGTACCACTGAAATCCAAAATATACTCGAACATTCGGAAGCTAAAATCATATTTGTGTCCAAACTACTTTATAAGCTGGTAGCCGATATAAAAACAAACTTTCTGGAACATAAAATCCTGATGAATACTTTCGCCCATATCCCGGCAGGATACCCGGTGGAAGACATCGAAAAACTGGAACAGGATATTCCGTTAAATAACCTCAAACCGCTTCCGGAAATTTGCATCGAAGAAGAAGACACCGCTTCCATTATCTATACCTCCGGAACAACCGGATTCTCAAAAGGCGTGGAGCTAAGTCACAAAAACCTGGTGTGGGACGCCCAACAATGCAGCACCATACAACCCGTCAGTACAAACGACCGGTTTTTAAGTATTTTACCACTGGCTCATACATATGAAAACACGCTGGGGTTACTGCTGCCGCTGATGTTCGGAGCACAGATATTTTATCTCGACCGGGTTCCGACACCGAAGCTACTGGTGCCGGCTATGCAAAAGATTCGGCCGACAGTCATGCTATCAGTTCCCCTGGTTATCGAGAAGATATACAAAACTCAGATATTACCGAAATTCAATTCTTCCCGGTTGATGAGTTGTTTATATAAATTCACTCCCATACGTAAAACACTAAACCGCCTCGCCGGTAAAAAGCTTATGCAGACATTCGGCGGAGAACTGGTATTCTTCGGAGTCGGAGGTTCTAAATTAGACCCGACAGTCGAAAGTTTCTTACGTGAAGCCCGTTTCCCATACGCCATCGGTTACGGCTTGACCGAAACAGCCCCGATGACAGCCGGCAGCAACCCGTCGCAAACCTTTTTACAGGGAGTCGGTCCCGTTATGGAAGGTGTACAGGTGAAAATCAACGAACCAGACAACAAAGGAGAAGGTGAAATCTGGATCAAAGGTCCGAACGTCATGAAAGGATACTATAAAAAACCGGAATTAACCCGGGAATCGATCACTCAGGACGGCTGGTTTAAAACCGGCGACCTCGGCTCTTTCGACAAGAAAGGAAGGTTATCGATCCGGGGACGGATAAAAACCATGATTTTAGGGGCTTCCGGCGAAAACATCTATCCGGAAGAAATCGAATCGATCATCAACAATTTCCGGTTTGTAAACGAGTCCCTCGTTGTCGAGTCCAAAGGGAAATTAGTTGCAATGGTTCATTTCAACATGGAAGAGTTGGAAAAACAATATCAGAAGCTAAAAACCCAGGCCGGAAACTACAAAGCGTATATCAACGATTACATCGAAGAACAGAAAAAAGAACTTTTCGAATACGTCAACAGCCGGGTCAATAATTTTTCCAAACTACAATTGGTTATGGTCCAAAGCGAACCTTTCGAAAAAACGCCGACACATAAAATCAAACGTTTCTTATACAACAACGTTCAACTTTAAGAACCACATAAAAAACAGCCGGAAAAAATTGAAATGCCCCCCAAAAGTTGGACGGTTAATATTATTTAAGAGGCGCTTTTAGAATTGAAAACAGCTCGGTAAAATACCGAGCTGTTTTCGTTTATCGGACCATAAAATAACGATTGATTATCTGATGTGAAAATCCATCATACACTCCTCTCCCATATACATCCGCAGCCGGTCCCCGATTTGAAGTCCCCGGTAACGGTAAGGGTTTCCACAGTAAAAGAAATCACCGATTTTAATCATATAAAATCCGGATGCCAAAGCAACGAACTCATCGGCATGCAACGGTAATTCCCGCATCGTTCCGGTAAAAACGGTCGTTTCGTTCACTTGTAAAGAATAGTTTACATTCTCCCCCTGATAGTCCCGCAACTCACTTTGCGCTGCGGAATCGTCGAAGGCTGCAGCAACACCACACGGCAACCCTTTCATTTTCAATTCGCTCTCCAATGTGTCCGCATAGAAACGCAAACCGACACCCACCTCATTGTAATACCTGCCGGCAAACCGCTCGGATACACCTTTCCCCAGCTTACAGGCACGAAACACCAATTGCGGTACACAACTCAATTCCCGGGTAAATGCCGGAAAATAAAAATCATTGTTATTACGCAACAAAGCATTATCCCCGATGACCCCCACCGTAAAACTACCTTGTTCGTTATATTCTGCACATAGAAGCTTCATATCCTATACCCGGTCAAAAAAGAAGTTCCGTTAACGGACGCTTCGGTACATGATGAGTACCGTCAGCTTCCCGCCAATACCTGTAATCTTCTTCCTCCATATCATCCACAACCACCTTCTCCACTGGTTTTCCCAATGCAATCACATACATAATCCGCATATATTCCGGCAACTGCAACACTTTAACCAACCGGTCGTTCTTAAAAGCCTTGATTATACATCCGCCGTAACCTTTTTCTACCGCCCCCAAAAGTATCGTCTGAGCCTGTATTCCGTCATCACACAAACAATTCTCCACAATCCGGGTATCCAGTAATTGAACCAGGTAAGCAGCCGGCCGTTCTCCCTCGGCAGGACCGGCCCAATCAGTCAGATATCCGGCCCAGGCCAATGCCGGAAATATTTCGGCACATTTTTCCCTTGTAGAAACGATACGGTATTTCAACGGCTGTGCATTACGCCCGGAAGCACACCAGCGAGTCAATGCCACCAATTCTTTTAACTCATCCTCCGATAGCCTTACCTGCTCGTCAAAACGACGGTAACTCCGGTTCTTCTGTAACAGATCCTGTAACATAATTCAATTTTATTATACCAATCTCAATATTTGTAATCCATCGACTTTTTCGACGATTTTATCCCTTCGGGTGACAAAATAAATTTATCTTTGTCAAGGTTGTCAAAAATAACAAAAAAAAAGAAAGCCTGAAAGTAAAATCGTCGGGCACAGGATTTATAAAAAAGGGTATATGAATTCATTCCTGCAACTGTTAGCCGAAGATCTGATTCGTAAATATCAGTACAATCTGAAAGACCTGACGGTGTTGTTTCCGAATAAAAGAGCCGGATTATTTTTGGCCGAAGCATTATCCAAGCGGATTGGTCAACCGATATGGATGCCTGCTATTCTCACGCTTCCGGAGTTTATCGAACGGCAAACCGGACTGAAAACAGCCGACAACCTCCCTCTAATTATTAAATTATACAAAGCATATACCCAGGTATCCGGTTCTACGGAGAGATTTGAAGATTTCTACTTCTGGGGAAACATGCTTTTAGGAGATTTCGACGACATCGACAAATACCTGGCAGATCCTCAGGCTTTATTTTCCAATATAATCTCTCTGAAAGAAGTCGAAATCAATTTTCCTTACCTTTCTCCGGAACAGATCGATGCCGTAAAAAGCTTCTGGAGCAGTTTCAACCCTGAAAAATACAGTCTGGAGCAGCAGGAGTTTCTCAAAGTATGGAACAACCTCTATCCGACCTACCTGAAATTCAAAGAACGGCTTTTTAAAGAAAATCTCTGTTACGAAGGAATGGGACAGCGTTTCTTTTATGAGCATATCGAAAACTATGCTCAAAAAACACCGGTTATCTTTGCCGGTTTCAATGCATTGAACAAATGCGAAAAACAAATATTCACCTTTTACAAAAACAATAAACAAGCTACATTCTACTGGGATTACGACATATATTACACCTCAAATGAATTCCACGAGGCCGGAAACTTTATCCGGGAGAACCTGACCTTATTCCCCAATGAATTAGGTCCCGAACATTTCAACAATTTCAAATACAACGGTAAAAATATCGAATACATCTCAGTACCTTCCAATATCGGGCAAGCCAAACTTATCCCGACCCTACTGAATGATGCCTCCCGCAAAAATCCACGGAAAACGGCTCTGGTACTATGCGATGAACGGCTGTTAATTCCGGTCATGCATTCTATCCCGGAAGATATCTCCAAAATAAACATTACCATGGGCTATCCGGCCCAAAACACCTCCGTCGCGGCATTACTGTATATGCTGGGGGAATTGAAAAATTACAGCAAAACCGAAAACGATAACACCTATTACTATTATAAACCGGTCATTGCTTTACTCAACCACAAATTGATCAAAGACAGCTGCCCCGAAGACATTGACAAGATCACGGATTACATCCGAAAAAAAAATATTGTATATATTGCCGGGAAAAATCTACACTTCAACGCCCTAACCCGTGTAATCTTTTCCGAAGAGGAACAAAATATTCCCGATTATCTGCTCCGCATCTTAAAATTACTTTCGGCCTCTTCTCCGGACACGGAAAGAACACTTTATCCGCTGGAAAAGGAATTTATCTTTACTTTTTATACACAGATACAGTGCCTAAAAAACACGTTCGAAGAAGAAAAAATCGTGCCCGAGAACAAACTGTACTTACAGATCATCAATAAAATCGTTAACACAACGACAATACCCTTTAGCGGAGAACCTCTCGAAGGATTACAAATCATGGGACTGCAAGAAACCCGTATGCTGGACTTCGACAACCTGATCCTTTTTTCCGCCAACGAAGGTATTATTCCACACACAGGGCATATTTCCTCTTTTATCCCTTACAATTTGAGAGTCGGCTTTCAGCTCCCGACTCCGGAACACCAGGATGCTCTGTTTGCTTATTACTTTTACCGGGTACTACAACGTGCCAGACAAATAAAAATCCTTTATAATTCAGTAACACAAGGCTTATCCGGTGGAGAAAAAAGCCGTTTTTTGCTCCAGATGAAATACGAATCGGGCTTACCGATCACGGAACACAATTTCCAGAACCATATCTCCGTAGAAGAAGCCCGGAAAATAGAAATCGTATACAACAAGGAAATTCTTGATACCTTATACGCATATACACAATCTCCGGAGATATCCCTGTCTCCCTCGGCCTTAAACATATACATCGACTGCCCTTTGAGATTCTATTTCAAATACATTGCCGGAATCAAGGAAAAAGAAGAAATGGCCGAAGAATTGGATCAACGCTTATTGGGAAATATCTTCCACGAATGTTCCCAATCGTTATATGCAACAGTCGCTGAACAGGAAATAACTGCGGACGTAATTAACCGGATACTTCATAACCGGGAACAGCTCGATAAACACATCCGGAAATCGTACCTGAATTTTTACGATTCACAGGTGATCCGCCTGATCGACAGCGGTAGCAACGAACTTATACTGGAAGTCATAAAAAAATACCTCCGGCAAATGTTTCAGTATGACAAAACCATATGTCCGTTTCGCATTATCTCCATGGAAAAAAGATACACCGTTCCCATCCCGATAAATACGCCAAACGGTTTAAAATCCGTATACATAGGCGGCATTATCGACCGGATAGACCAAATTGATCATGCTGTCCGGATCATTGACTATAAAACAGGAGCAGATACAACTGTTTTCCGGGATATACCGTCGATCTTCGATCCGACGGACAACAACCGGAACAAAGCTGCATTTCAAACCCTTCTTTATTGCCTGATGTTCGGCTACAATCATCCGCAATATCCGGTACTTACTCCGGGCATATACAGTACAAAACTGCTTTTCGGAAAAGATTACAACTACAAATTAAAATGCAACAATTCCTATATCTCCGATTTCAGTGCTTACAGAGAGGATTTTTATCAGTTACTTACAGAATTATTGAGTCGTCTTTTTTCTTCAGACAACTCTTTTACGCAAACTCTTAATGAAAAAAAATGCCGGACTTGTCCCTATTCCGGCATTTGCAGAAAATAAAAATACAAAAGATTCCCCAGAGCCACCACCGATAAATTTCCGACAGCCCCGGGAGAAAAATCGAATAAATAGATACCAACAAGCTTGACACAAAAAATGACATCGTCTCCAATGCCATGTCTATTTTAATCAAAGAGTTTTCCTCTATATAAAACGAGAAAGGCCATCGTATAAACGACAGCCCTCTACGTAATACATTGTATCAGCACATTTTAGCGCATATTTTATATCAATATTCGTCCTCGTTGAAGAAATTTGTCTGTGATGATATTCAAATAGTTATATAAATTATTCTGTCATTTAGCCAAATAAACTACGCCATCTGAGATGGTCTGAGGCGATTGACAAACATATTGGACAAACAAATTATTGATGTGATGGAACGTCAATCTTTATACATAATGTCCTCGACATCGACAAATATTAATTTGCCCATTCTTTAATGAATATTGCAAACGATGTTCGTCATTTATATGTTTTGAAGCAACTCCTTCTTTATTTTTTAACACTTCAGTTTTACCCTTTCCACCAATAAAAGGATGTTCTTTAACATCTTGGAGTAAATCAAGAATATCCGCCACGAAAGACAGGTTCGCATTTTTCCAGTATATTATATCATCAATGGCATCTTTTTCAAACTTGTAATCAGGAAACAAACAACTCAAATAATAAATGACTTTATTATTGTCACATTTTGCTAATAATTTTCTGTGATAATGCATCTTACAGCCTTCATAACTATCAATATCTATTATTTGCCTTTTTTTATCTATGTCTTCTATTGAAGAAAAATCAATCCCCATAAATCCAACATTATAAGTAGGGAATTCTTGTTCGAAAATAATATCGTTAGTTATATCAGATTTATAAGATTCGCACTGCTCAATATATTGCATTATAGCTGTAATAGCCTCGTTGTTTCCTGACTTACATAAAGATAAGTAATGGTCATGATAATATATATTTTCATGTTTTAATATATGCTCATCCTGATTGCATCTAAATTTTATCTCTATTAATTTGCCCATACCTGTTTGATAGTCCTCAAAAGATTTTGCTTTCAAAGATTCTGTATGCAAAAAATAGTTATTTGTCATTTCCACGCCTTAAGTCTAATAACGTAACATAATCTAACTGAGTCTGATCAAAAAAACCCTTAGGCCAACGAGACAATTCACCTTTTTCATTTATAGTTATTTCCGAAATTGAAGGTTGTCTATTTTCTTTATTAATTTCGTCTTGGCTAAAAAAGTTGATACTAACATGCTCTTTTGAGATAATATGTTTTGCTGTTGCTATTTGTATCCCATTTATAACGTGGTCACTATGAGTCTCAACAATAACATTTACCCCAGATTGAGCTATTACTGCTAGAAATTGACCAATTTTAGACTGGGCAGATGGATGTAAATGAGCTTCTGGGTTTTCAACAACCATTATCGTATCAGGTTTAGCTATTAGCCCAGTAACTATAATAGGCAACACATAGCTAATTCCGAATCCAATATTTGTTGCAACAACAGGATCTCCTTTTGTATAATGATTTTCAACAATGATTTGTGCACATTGCATTTTATGATCAATTCTCCCCGACACAGAAACTTCTGGCATCAAATATTGCATCCATAATTGTGTTTGCTGTAGTAATGCCCCATTGGAATCTTCATTTTTATCAAACCTCCTCTCCTTATCAATTACAATGTTAGAATCTACTTCTCCCGCTTTATCTCCATACTCAGAAAGTATTTGTGCTGTATATTCTCCTTGCCATCCCACATTGGGATAGTCGTGAAATTTTATTTTCTGAGCTATTCTAGGACCAATACGTTCTGCATTTAGATAATAAAAAGCCTGATTAAAGATTGGTAATTTTTCAACCTCACCTTCCATCTCTATCTTATTTTCTGACAAATTCAGCCATAAAAAAGTTTTTTCATCATTTAAATGATAAGATAATCCTATCCTATCATTTCCTGATTGTAATTGTAAGGTTAACACACTTTTAATATCCGCCTCCATCGGAATTATATTATTAGACATTCCCAAAGAAAGGCAATATGCGCCATTAAGTTCAACATTTAAATTACAATCTATTTCAGCAGTATATTTCCTTCCATCCCATTTTGCACAATGCTCAATAGTACGTCTTAAAAACAAAAGTGCTTGAATTACAGAACTTTTTCCGAATCCATTAGCTCCTGCTAAAACAGTTAATTGGTTGATATTGATTGATGCATCATAAAAACACTTAAAATTTTTTATACCAAATCTAATCATAGTACTAAATTTTCATTAATGATTTCAGTTACTACACGAAATATATATTCTAAGTTTGCTTTACCGTTAGTACCATAAGATAGATAATACATTAATTTTCCATCTGTTTCCAATTTCTCAGCAAAAATAGGTAATAAAAACTCTTTAGGATACTTCTCGATAATCTTATCATAAGGTATTTCTGCTAATTGAGATGCCCATGCTACAAACAACGCCTTATTAAACAACTGTTTTCTAGCTTCCCCTATATGCTCTGTTCTGACTTTTCGAAAAGCATATCTTGATCCAAATAAATATTCGGCATTTTTCATTGCATTACGAAATAGATCTACATACTTTTTATGAGTATCGTCATGAACCTTATAATAACACTCGGTGGCATCATCTAATGTACTTTCCATATATCCTGAGTAAGAGGTCTGTAACGATGCGTCTTTTTTAAAAGCATCATAAAATGTAATAAAACGCAATGCGACTTCTTGATCTTCCATTCTATCTGGTTTTACACTCGAATTTGTAGCACTTTTAAATTCATCAAGAGTTATCATTTCATTAAGAAGTTTTCGTAATGAAATTGATGCAAGACAATTACGTATTTCTTGATTCTTTAATGGACGGCCACCTGTATTAATACGTCTAAATATATCGTATTTAACCTTAAATGGAGATGATGGATCAATAACATTTACAGCAAATTGCGTCATATTAAACCATCTGTAGTATTTAGGATCTATACCCTGTTGGCCTTTCTCTAGATTAGTTTTATAATATCTACCTTTAACGCCATCATCTAAATATTCCAAATTCTTCAATGGGAACTCGTTTCTCATAAACTCTTTTATTGTAGTGAGGCGTTGTAATCCATCTACAATTGTAAGTCTACCTTCACTATCTTCCGCAAAATAAAATAAAGGTAGAGGTATCCTTAGTAAAAGAGATTCAATAAGTTTTGATTTTTGAATAGAATTCCAAACAAAATGTCTCTGGAAATCAGGCGTAAAATCTATATCACCATTTTCAATCATTTCATCAATAAATTTGATGCTAAACTGTTTCTGATGAACTTTAATTAATTCAGGATTATATGGTGTGACTTCTATTCTATCATCGTATTCATTGTGTTCTATCCCCGATTGTTCATTTTCTATAATTTCAACAGCGAGCAAATCAAAACGACTACTTAAATCCTCTTTATCATAAGCCTCAATATCAATGTTGCGTTTGTCAATTACTTCAATATGAGTATTTTTTAGAACAACAACCATTTGAATAGTATTTGTGCTATCTACTAATTCGTATTGACCGTTGCTATTTTTTACAGGGGTCAACAATCGTTCTTCTCCTGTTATTAATTTGAGCTCAATCATAATTGATATTATTTTGATGGCAAAGATAGTGAAACAAACCGATTTATCGAATATAATTCCCTATATTTGCACCATTCAATCGAGAAATAATATGAAACTAAATAGGATTAAAGCCGCCTTATCTGAGAAAGGTATTTCTCAAACGTGGTTAGCCAAACAACTTGGCAAGAGTTTCAGTATGGTGAATGCCTATGCTTGCAATAGAATTCAGCCAAATTTGGATACATTGCAGCAGATAGCGGAGATACTACAAGTGGATTTAAAAGATTTGATAACCGACAAAAAGGACAGGTGATATGAAGCAGTTCTCGGAAGCGACACGGGTACAGATGCCGGCAATGGTTCATCTCACCCGAATAGGATATACATATTTTGGCAAGTTGAGTGAAGATAAAAATGGCACAGTCTATGACGGTGACACGAATATTCTTTTGCCAATTTTTGAGCAGCAGTTCAAAAAATTGAATCCCGGACATGAAGGAGAATATCTTCAAGTGCTGAAAGACATCCGTAAAGAGTTGAATGATGATGATCTAGGTTGTGGTTTTTACAATCGCCTCAAAGCGGTATCTCCTATAAAACTAATAGACTTCGATAATATCGAAAACAATGCATTCCATTTTACTGCCGAATTTACCTGCAAAAACGGTCAGGATGAGTTCAGACCTGACATTACTTTGTTTGTGAACGGTATGCCACTTTGTTTTGTTGAAGTTAAGAAGCCAAATAATCATGGTGGGATGTTGGCCGAGAGTGCAAGAATGAACAAAGAACGCTTCCCAAACAAAAAGTTTCGCCGTTTCATCAACATCACGCAGCTAATGATATTCAGCAATAATATGGAATATGATTCACTTGGCGGCATTGTTCCTATACAGGGGGCTTTCTATTGTACTGGAGCACGTTCTTATGCTCCATTTAATTGTTTCCGTGAAGAAAATCTGAGCAATCAGAAAATTGCACCTTTCAATAGAGATTATCCATACAAAGAGATTGACAAGGTTATAGAAAAACAGATTCTGGCTGATTACAACTGTCAGGTAATCCATACAAGCCCTGAATATCAAACGAACCTCGATTTCAATACGCCCACAAACCGCATATTGACTTCTATGTGTTCGCCAGAGCGCTTACTGTATATCATTAGATATGGTATCGTTTACGTCCGCATGGAGCGAGAGGTGGACGGTAAAATTGAATCTACCGACCAAAAACACATCATGCGTTATCAGCAATTGTTTGCATCGCTGGCAATTCGTAAGAAACTTGCCGAAGGTGTGAAATCAGGCGTGGTTTGGCATACACAAGGTAGTGGAAAGACAGCCTTGTCTTATTATCTGACCTATATTCTCAACGACTTCTATTCCAAGCAGAACAAGGTCGCCAAATTCTATTTCATCGTTGACCGTCTTGATTTGCTAGAACAGGCCACACAAGAGTTTGAAGCACGTGGGCTGGTGGTTTCAACCGCCAATACAAGAACTGAACTGATGGAACAGTTCCGCAGTAACCAAGCACAACAAGGCGTAAGTGGTCAGGCTGAAATTACCGTTGTGAACATACAACGTTTTGCAGAGGATAAAGAAAAAGTACGTATTAGTGATTATGCCACGAATCTTCAGCGTATTTTTATCCTTGATGAAGCGCATCGTGGTTATAAGCCCGGAGGATGTTTCCTTGCCAACCTTTTTGATGCGGATACGGATTCTATAAAAATAGCCCTCACTGGTACTCCGCTATTAAAGGAAGAACGCGCGAGCTGCAAAGTCTTCGGAAATTATTTGCACACATATTACTACGACAAATCAATTGCAGATGGCTATACATTGAAAATCATACGTGAAGACATTGAGACCTCATATAAAGAGCGTCTTTCAGATGTGTACGATAAATTGGATACCTTAGTACAGAAGAAAGACATCCGTAAATCGGAAATTATTGAGCATCCGAGTTATGTTGAAGAATTGGCTCATTACATTATGAGGGACTTGAAAGAGTTTCGCAAAATACAAGGTGATGACACATTAGGTGGAATGGTCATCTGTGAAACTAGCGAACAGGCACGACGGCTTTATGATGTTTTTCAAGAAAAATGGGAAGAATTTCAGCCCAAACCTATCAAAATAAAACTTCCTGATGGTTCATGTGTACTTGGCGAGCCAATGGTCGAATATAAATCTAAATATCGTCCGTTGAAAGCTGGCCTCATCCTCCATGATACAGATGATAAAGAAACAAGAAAGCAGATAATCAAAGACTTTAAAAAGAATATGACTGTGGACATACTTATTGTCTTCAACATGCTCTTGACAGGCTTTGATGCACCTCGCTTGAAGCGTTTATATTTTGGTCGTAAATTGAAAGATCACAATTTGCTTCAGGCGATTACCCGTGTAAACCGTCCTTATCCTGGTATGCGCTATGGCTTTGTCATTGATTTTGCCGACATTAAACGCAACTTCAAAGAAACGAATGAAGCATATCTACAAGAGCTTAACCGCTTTAACGATGTGGATGAGACAGGAATGGCAGCTGCCACAGATACGTTTACCCAAGTTATTGAGGACAAGGATGAAATCTTAAACCAGATGAAACAAGTGCGCCAAACACTTTTCAATTATCCTTTTGATAATGCTGAGGAGTTTTCTGCTGAAATCTCGACGGAAGAAGATAAGTCCGTTCTCCTTGACCTGAAACAGGCATTGGAATCAGCAAAAAACATGGCAAATATTGTACGTACGTTCGGTGATGAGGATATGAAAGAACAATTCTCAAAGCTTGAAATAACCAAATTGCCACAACTATTATCAGAGGTACAAAGACGAATCGGTATCATCAATCAGAAAGAGGCGTTTAGCACAAGCGACGAAACAAAAACGCTAATCAATGAAGCAATGATGGATATAGAATTCACTTTCTCTAAAATCGGGCAGGAAGAAATGCGCCTTATTTCAGGAGGAATGGAATTGAAAGATAAATGGCAACGCACAATCTCCTCATTTACGCAAAACTTTGACCAAGATGATCCTGAATTCATGTCATTGCGTGATGCCTTTATGGAACGATTTAAAGAGCATGGTTTTGTGATTGACAGTATAGCCAAGTTCAACGAAGAGACGCAGGCACTTGATGAAATCATAGTACGCTTACAAGAGTTGCAAAAGCGCAACAATGTATTGCTCAAAAAATATAACGGAGACGAAAAATTCGCTCGTGTTCATAAGCGTATTCGTGAGGCTAACAAACAAAGGGAAGAGAAAGGTCAAAAGCCTATGTTCTCATTCTTGGATGATGAAATAGCATCTATTCTCAATATCATAAAAAAGGATGTAGATGCTAAAGTATATGACCGTAATGACATTTTGAAAAAAGATGCCTATTTCAATCGTACGGTTATGGCTCTTGTCAATGGGTGCTTGTATCAATTTCCGCAGATAAAACCGGAAATGGATGATTATAAGTTTATCCAAACACGTATTTCACAGCAATATATAAACCAATATAACGCCACATATGGTGCAATATCATCATAAAGAATATGTCTGACATCAAAGAAAAAACATTAAAGCTCATTGACGGGCTAAAAGCCACATGCCAGTCCTACGGTATGGGCAACGACGGTAACGAATATAAAATAATCACTCAGGTATTTCTCTATAAATTTCTGAATGATAAGTTTGGCTATGAACTTAAGAATGCAAAAAGCGACATAGCCAAGAAACTGACTGGTGATGTAAAATGGGAAACTGCATATGAGAATCTTTCAGGTGATGAACGTATGCTTATCCAGAGTGCAATTTCACCTGATGTCCCAATGCTCGAACCTTATCACTTGATTGCCAACCTATGGAATCAACAAAGCAAAGGTGATTTTGATACCATTTTTGATTCCACAATGACAGATATTGCAGAGAAAAATGCAGATATATTTTCTACTCAGACCACAGCCAACACAAAGATTCCGTTGTTTGAGGCATTGACACCATTTGTGACCGATACAGCACAACGTGCGCCATTCGCTCGTGCTCTGGTGGATAAGCTCGTGAATTTCTCTTTCGAGGAAGCGTTTGCACAGAATTACGATTTCTTCTCCAGCATCTTTGAATATCTGATTAAAGACTACAATACTGCCGGAGGTGGTAAGTATGCTGAGTATTACACCCCGCACGCCATCGCTACTATTATGGCGCGTTTACTCGTTGGTAACCATGCGGATTTACATAATATGGAATGTTATGATCCATCTGCTGGAACAGGTACATTGCTTATGGCACTCAGCCATCAGATAGGCGAAGACCGTTGCACCATCTTCTCTCAGGATATTTCTCAGCGAAGTAACAAGATGTTGAAACTAAACCTTTTACTTAACGGATTAGTTTCTTCGCTTGATAATGCCATTCAAGGCGATACGCTTGTAAGCCCATATCACAAGAGCGATGACGGAAAACAGTTGCGCCAGTTTGATTTTGTCGTGAGTAATCCACCTTTCAAAATGGATTTTTCCGACACCAGAGAAAAGATAGCGGCAATGCCTGCTCGTTTTTGGGCAGGAGTACCCAATGTACCGGCCAAGAAAAAAGAATCGATGGCAATCTACACTTGCTTCATCCAGCACGTTATCAATTCATTAAAAAAGACGGGAAAGGGGGCTATTGTCATTCCGACAGGTTTCATAACTGCAAAAAGCAGCATTGAAAATAAAATACTTCTGAAGATTGTTGATGAACGATGGGTATATGGTTGTGTTTCTATGCCAAGCAATGTGTTTGCCAATACGGGCACTAATGTTAGCGTGTTATTCTTTGACAAGTCGGCAACCACAGACAGTGTAATTCTGATTGATGCCAGCAAATTGGGTGAGGAATACAAGGATGCCAACGGATTGAAGAAGGTACGCCTAAATGATGAGGAGATAGAAAAGATTGTCGGCACATTCCAACGTAAGGAAGCCGTAGAGGATTTTTCTGTGGCAGTTAGCTATGAAGAAATCAAGGAAAAGGGATATTCTCTTTCTGCCGGGCAATATTTCGACATCAAGATTGATTATATAGATATAACCGAAGATGAGTTTAATGCTCGTATGGCGAACTACAAGCAAACGCTTGCCGAACAATTTGCAGAGAGCCATCGTTTGGAAGAAGAAATCGTGAAACAGTTGGATGCTTTGCAATTCAACGCAAATGTAGGCAACAATGAGTAAAGGATTGACCATCATAGACAAGGACTATACCCAGTGGGTAGAAGATCTTAGTGTGCGTTATCGGCAAAGTCAAATCAAAGCAGCCGTAAGAGTAAACCGAGAATTGCTCAAGTATTATTGGGAACTCGGTCGAGACATAGAAGAAATGCATGTTGAAGAGCGTTGGGGACAGAGTGTCATTAAAAACCTTTCTGTGGATTTGCAACTCAAAAATCCAAACTCAACAGGCCTATCACGTACCAATATCTACTATGCAAAGAAATTCTATTTGCTTTATTCTCAATACCTAAAAGTTGTCCCACAAGTTGTGGGACAATTAGAAAAGAGTAAAGCACAACAAGCTGTAAAAGATTCTTCAGAGATTGTCCCACAGCCTGTGGGACAATTGGAAGAAATGCTATTTTCCATACCCTGGGGACATCACCGTTATTTGATAGACAGATATGGCACTGAACCTGTAAAGGCCTTTTTCTATGTTAAAAAGACAATGCAAGAGGGCTGGAGTCGTGATGTGCTTCTCAACTTTATGGACTCCGACCTATACGAACGAGAAGGAAAGGCCTTGACAAACTTCACCCGTACATTGCCGGACGAGACAAGCGATCTCGCGCAAGAACTGACGAAAGATCCTTATAATTTTGCCTTTACAGGAATCACAAAACCCTACAACGAGCAAATTCTTAAAGATGCTTTGCTGGCCAATATATCGCAATTTCTATTGGAACTCGATACAGGATTCGCATACATTGGCAAAGAATACCGCCTTCAAATTGGACAAAAGGAAAAATTTATTGACTTGCTTTTCTACAATTTGAATTTATCATGTTATGTGGTAATTGAAGTTAAAATAGGCGAGTTTGATTTTCAAGACTTAGGACAGTTAAGTGGTTATGTAGTAGCTTGTAATCATATTCTGAGAAAAGAGGGAAGGGATAATCCTACAATCGGTCTGCTTATTTGCCGCCAAAAGGATTCAATGCTTGCCCAATACGCATTAGAGGGCAGCAATCTTCCATTAGGCATATCCGAATATGACCTCGAAAAACTATACCCAGAAAAGGTGGAAGGTACGATACCTACTATTGAAGAAATTGAGACAAGATTAGGAAACATAGAAAGTGAAAAAACACATTAATCAAAAAGCTGTTTTCGAGCCTAAATTAATTACAACAATGGATAGAATCTCTCCAAAATATCAAATGAAGATTGTACAAGACATTAATGATAGATTGTATGAATTATTCAAATCATATGATGATGTAGAAGCCTATGTTGAAAAATGGCAAGAGTTCTATGATGACTTTGGCAATAATGCAAATTTCCACATTCAATACAAAGATGAAGAACGTAAGAAAATTGATTTAAAAAAGACTCTTCATCAAGTAGATGGTGAAACATTATTGAAAATGGCTATTGATCTGGGTGTCGAAACACCTGATTTCATTCCGTCCATTCCTACGTTTAAAAATGAGTTAAAATCATCATATGAAACTGCCGCACAAACATTCGATAAAGCATTTTGTAATGTAGAAAAAGATCCCAACCTTGCTGTTGGTCTGGCAAATTCCGCATTAGAAAGTATCATCAAAGAGATATCGAAAGATAAGAGGCTACAAGTTGTGTATAACGACAAAGATACTTTGTCGAAATTAATAAAAAACATCTGTAAAGCATTTCGCTTTCACAATGACACTTCATTACCCCAAGAAGTACAGACAATAGCTAAATCTTTGATTGCTTGCAGCTGTGCCATTGAAGACCTGCGTAGCACAAAAACGGAGATGCATGGTAAAACGCAAGATGATATAATTATTGATGATCCATTATGCGCTTATTTTATAGTTAATGCGGTTTCTACGGTAGGACTGTTCTTGTTAAACTATTATAAGGAAAAATATCCTCCAGTGATTAATACTTCCTTATCTGTTTTTGACCCTAATGATTTACCTTTTTAGGTTATGCTCAATATGAAATTAACAAAATATAAATTGGGAGAAATTCTTGATGTTACAAGAGGTGCGAGTCTCAGTGGCGAGTTTTACGCCACTGAGGGCGAGTATATTCGTCTGACTTGTGGAAACTTCGACTATAAAGACAACTGCTTTAAAGAAAACAAGTCCAAAGACAATCTTTATTATGTCGGAGACTTCAAGAGTGAGTTTTTAATGGAAGAGGGAGATATTATTACCCCTTTGACTGAACAGGCAATAGGCTTGCTTGGAACAACTGCTATTATTCCAGAAAGTGGTAAGTATATCCAAAGTCAAGATGTGGCAAAAATTATATGCAAAGAGGACTTGTTAGACAAAGATTTTACCTTTTATCTCATATCTTCCGCACTGGTCAAACAACAACTAAGTGCAGGTGCTCAACAAACAAAAATTCGTCACACTTCACCTGATAAAATCAAGAATTGCGCAGTGTGGATTCCCGAATTATCTGAGCAAAAACGCATCGGAAAGTTATTGCGTTCCATTGACCGCAAAATAGCACTTAACCGAGCGATAAATCAGAATTTACCGATACCTGACCGTTTATTAAAAGCGGTAGAAGTTCGTCTCGCTGCTTAATCAAGTTATTATTTTCGATTATATTCTGGTCAATCATCAAGTGGTATTGCGCAACAATAGTATGGAATGTTTCAATTAATTGTTTTGGAACTTCAAACCAATGATTTGCCAAAAATACATCTGTTTGAAAGTTCTTAATACCAGAAGTTTTCCCCTCAAAATTGAACATGTTACCATTATCATAAAGGTTTTGCCATAGATAATAGAAGTACTCTGAAAACTCTCGTTTCTTCATATTGAATGACTGGCAGAAATTAGAACATACTAAAGCTCCTCCATTTCTTCCTATAACTCCGTTTGTTATCAAAGCTACTCTACCTGTCGCTTGAACTGGGCTTCCTCCAGAAATTTCAATCACAATATCACCATCTTCTAAAAGTCGGTCAGAGTGTTTCAATGTAATATATCTTGTGGGCACATCATTTAGCTTAATAATATCTGCGCCACGCACACAACCGACTTTGATTGTTCTATCTTTTGGCGTATCATATCCCCAATCCCCAGCTTTATTTTTATCTATAAAGGCATTAAGTGTAACTTCTTTCCAGTCTTCGGGTATTTCTCTCTTAATCTTTTTGTTCCACACCATTTTGCCACCGCTTGATTTATACGGCTTCCCCTCCTCATTCGGAAAATCAAACTGTACAAACCAGTAATCATAGAGTTGCTTCGCCATCGCCTCTAAATTCTGATTTAGCAGCCTCTTATATTATATATTAAGGACAAAAATATCAGAATTTATGAAAGAGAACATCATTCAGGCGATAGTTGCGGAAATGCAGCGTGACTTGGATTGCCGACAAATGGCACGGCTTAAAGCTGTACTTGCATCAGAACTGCATAATGTAGAAATCCTTGAAAAGAGTAATTGCGCCATACAGCAAACAAAAGAGAATGAGCATCTTCTTAACTCTTTTATTTCAGCAAAAAAGATAGAAGGATGCTCTGACAAAACTCTGGCTTACTACCGCAATACCATTGAGCGATTGTTGGTTACGCTCTCTTTGGCTATTTGTCACATCAGCACAACGGACATTCGCTCCTATCTATCCGATTATCAAGAAGAACACCAATCAAGTAAAGTAACCATTGACAATATGAGACGCATCTTCTCCAGCTTCTTTGCATGGTTGGAAGATGAAGACTATATCGCAAAAAGCCCTGTCAGACGCATCCATAAGGTAAAGACTGATTCTCTTGTAAAGGAGGTACTCTCGGACGAGCAATTAGAGCAACTTCGTGACTGTTGTACTAACAAAAGAGACCTTGCCATTATAGACATTCTTGCATCCACAGGAATCCGTGTGGGCGAGTTGGTCAAACTGAACCGTGATGATATAGATTTCCATGAGCGTCAATGTGTGGTATTCGGAAAAGGTAACAAGGAGCGTGTAGTTTACTTCAACGCCCGTACTAAACTACATTTGCAACAATATCTTAATGAGCGAACAGACGACAATCCTGCCTTATTTGTTTCCCTCAATTCGCCACATTCACGACTGACTATCAGCGGTGTGGAAGTTAGAATCCGAAAGTTAGGTCAATCCCTTTCTATGCCCAAAGTTCATCCTCACAAGTTCCGTCGAACCCTTGCAACAATGGCTATCGACAAAGGTATGCCCATCGAACAAGTACAGCGATTACTCGGTCATGTACGCATTGACACAACACTGCACTATGCCATTGTGAATCAAAACAATGTAAAGTTGGCGCATAAGAAATATTTGGGATAACTGAACCACAAGAATCTGCCTAAAATTATGTAACTTTGCATTCAAATTGGATGCAAATGAAAAAATATAAATTGGGAGACATTGCTACTGTTGAAATCAGTGGCGTTGATAAAAAAATAACAGACGGAGAAAAAGAAATCCGTCTCTGTAATTTTGTTGATGTTTATTATAACTGGGCTATCACCATAGCTCAGCATGATAGTTTTATGCTTGCCACTGCTCGTCCCAATGAAATTTCCAAATTCCAACTGAAGAAAGGGCAAGTTGCATTGACAAAGGACAGTGAAACTCGCGATGATATTGGTATTCCCACTTATATAGCAGATGATTTTGAGGATGTTATATTGGGTTATCATTGCGCCCTAATATCTCCAAACAAAGGTATTTTAGATGGACGCTATCTGAACGCACTTCTACATACCGACTACGCAAAAAAATATTTCGCTTGCAATGCCTCTGGAAGCGGACAACGTTACGCGTTATCCGTAGAAGCACTCAATTCTTTTCCTGTTCCAATAATCCCATTGCATGAACAGAAACAAATTGGCGAAATATTTTCTGCTTTAGACAAAAAGATTGAACTCAATCGTCAGATAAATCAGAATTTAGAGGCGATGGCGAATCTGCTTTATGACTACTGGTTTGTGCAGTTTGATTTCCCGAATGAGGAGGGGAAGCCGTATAAGTCAAGCGGTGGCGAAATGGTGTGGAATGAAAAACTAAAAAGAGAAATACCTGCAGATTGGGAAGTACTTCCATTGTTTGATGCCGTTAGTGTACAATATGGTTTTCCTTTTGCGACTGAACAATTTACAGAAAAAGAAACGAATGTTCCTGTAGTGCGCATCCGAGACATACTCGAAGGAACTACTTCTGCGTATTCTTTGGAAAAAGCAGATGAAAAATACCATCTGAACAAAAATGATGTACTTGTAGGAATGGACGGTAATTTTCACATGAATTTCTGGCATGATAATATTGCCTATCTTAATCAACGATGTGTGAGATTACGAGCACATTCTGATTCAACAATATCGTCAATTCAAATTCTTCATAGTATCAAACCATATATAAAGGCTAAAGAACAAAATGCCAAGGGTTCTACCGTTGGGCATCTTTCAGATAAGGATTTGAAGGGATTGCATCTGATAAAGCCACTAAAAACAAGAGCTTTCAATCCTAGAAAGACATTAGATGGATTGCTTGCTTTGGTAATAGAGAATAAAAAACAGATACTTTCTTTAACAAAGCAGCGTGACGAACTGTTGCCGTTGCTGATAAATGGACAAATAACAATAGAATAAATGGCTCGCATTCTATACAAATATTTGGACATAACGGGGGCTAAGTGCATGATTGGAAACAAAAATCTTCAATTTACTAATGCCTCTCAGCTTAATGACCCATTCGATTGTCATCCTAAACTGCTCGACTATTCGAATGTGCCAGAACGGAAACTGCAAGGATGGATACCAGAGGAATGGTGGAAAATGAAAGAAGAAAACGATGCACTTAATCTGCGTAACGATACATGGCTATGCAGCTTGTCAAAGATCAATGACTCTATACTCATGTGGGCACATTATTGTTATAACCACAAAGGCATCTGCATCGGTCTTGATTTGGATAAAGTAATAGAATCTGTTCCTCCAATGTTTGGCTCAATATACATTAAGCCTATTGTCCTTGATGTTCAATATTGTAATATCATCGAACGTCCAAGCGCATATAATTCAGCACAGGATATTTTCAATTACCAATGGCAAACAAAAGCGAAGGAGTGGGAATATGAGCAGGAGGTCAGATTAATAATGCCTAAACCTAGTGCCATGTATGCAGCCTTGACTCCAGCACAAGCCAAACATCCTAAGGAAACATGGGATTGGCGAGAGATACACCATTATATGCCGGTGAAAGGAGAATGTTTTGAGTCGATCTATTTTGGTGTCAATATAGATGAGCAAGAGAAAGAAAAAATAATTCAGTTTGTCCGTAAGAAGCTGAACCCACACATCAATCTTTACCAAATGCGTGTATATGCCGATGCCTTTAGGCTACAACCAGAATTTATCAAGCCTCTAAATTCTGATTTAGCGAAATGTATAAGTGAAATTGGGATAGTCGCAATAATTCGCAACTATCCCAACTCTTTATTGAAATATTGGAGATTAGTGATAATATACAAATGCAGAATCACCTTCTCCTATAACTTTTCTTCTCATTCAGCTTCTTTACCGCTCCTATCGCAAACATCAAACACCTCCTCCGATAAGCTTCTTCCTCTTCATCCGGTCTTCGGCCATCCCAAGGTAAATCAGAAGTTGAGTCCCCGCCACCGGATGAAATCGGTACAGGTTGACCGCCAATGAGTGCATCGGCAACGGCAAAAATCAGATTGCGCGCCGATGGTATAGCCAGCTGGTCAAGCAGTGTATTCAACTCTGACTCCAAACTTTCGTTTGTGTCAGAAAGGGATTTGTTCTCCCGTCTCAGTTGATAAAGCTCCCCATAATCTGCCAATACATTACGCTGGGCTGCTTCGACCTGCCGTGCCGCATCATTTCTGTACAGGGATTCTATTTTGCGGACAATTTCAGTAAACTGTTTGGCGATATGCTGATTCTGACGCTCAACCCATTTGTCCGTACCGAACAGGCGGACTTTTTCAGTAATTTGCGGTGGCGTGAAATCAACCTTGTGATTGCGGAATGGCTGGACAACCGAACGGGCTTTTGTCGCATCTGCGGTCAGCCGTTCCAGTTCCTGCTCCTTTACGTGGAGTTTGTCGGTCTTGTCTTCAAGTTTGGTCTGATACTCGGCAATGAGTTTCTGTATATCCGCTTTCTGCGCTTCATACCTGTCGAGTGTAATTTTGCCGGAAGCCAATTCCTTTTCCGCTTCTTCAAGCTGCAGCCTATAACTGAAAATCCTTGATTCCAGATTCCGCATCATGGATTGAAGCCCCTTGACGGCTTTCTCTGCCTGTTTAGCCTCCTTAGTCAGTTTGCGGATATAATCGCGCTTGTGCAGATGTTGCACATTGCGCCCGTCAATGCTGTCCCCACGTTCAAGGCCATATTTGCTGCCGACATCTTCATATAGAGAAGTGTGCATATCTTTCAATATCCGGCCATATTCATAGCGGTCTTTCCCGAACTTTGCCGACCACATCACACACTCCCGTCCGCTTTTGGGGCGGACACCTACCGGAACAATCAGGGCATGAATATGCGGGCTGCTCTCGTCGAGATGCACCTGAAACCCAACAATGTTTTCCTTGCCATATCTGTTGGCACACCAGTCATAGACGTCCTTTGCCCAATTCTCGATTCCCTCGTAACGTTGCAGATGGCTGTTGTCCGCACCTTTCTTCAGATTGACGGACTGATTCCCGAAAGCCATTTCAAGCGTCCGGTCATGGTTGCCTCCAAAAACAAATTTCGCACAACAGTTCGGTTGGATTTTGCTGTCCGCCTTGAACGGTTTCCAACCCAATTCGTCCAGCCGTTCCTGCAAACGTACTTCGAGCGGTTTCTCCTGATAACCTAACGGATGAACTTTTCCGTCAGAACCGATTTCGAAATTCAACTTCATTCTGGTCTTGTCGTAGTGGTTGGTCGGATCCTGATTTTTCCTGTCAATCTTGTCATCGTTCCAACGTCTTTCATTCTCATTCGCCTCTGCCGTGCCGAAAGACTTTCCGGCTTCGACATGCATGGCCTGTTTTATATCTGTATTCATATAAGGTATTCTTTTGATAAATGATTAATGTATGAGCTTGCTCACTCCGAACCGGATTCTGCCGGATGCAGAAGGGACTTTGTTGCTGTCAGGCAAAAAGTCCTTATTGTGTTATGGACTTTCTTACAAATTCCCGAAGCAAGACTTCGGTTTACTCCACCAATGCCAGATCCAACTCGTCGATGAGCAGTTGCAACGCAGGGTTACGCTGTATCATCAGTTGAAGTATTTGACGTTTGGTCGGTGAAAAGAGAAAGAAGTCTGCAATGTCCAATCCTTGACTGCGTTGTTCTTCAGTCGCTGTCCGTTCTAAAGTATCAGAGACAGCAACCTTTTTACAAATGTCTAATAACAAAGCAGACTTTGCTTTCCATTGTTCAGTAGCCCCTAAATCCGGGATAAGTGTAACCTCTCTGCCTTTGAGAACCTGCATAGCCTCACTATTGAAACAGCCATTCTTTCCACCTGTTGCCAGCCATATATAATCGGGAATAAAATGGCTCATGATTACAGCGGTCTTCTCACTCTCGACAAGCATCACAGGAGAAGAAGTTGAATTCTTCAATAAATGTTCCCCAAACAGACATTGCTTCAAATGAAAATCCTGCAACTTTAATTCGGAGTGCGCCCAGCTGACAAAAGCCTGAGGCTCTTTAACCCGATGTCCTGTTTCTACATTATAGCACATTATCTTGCCGGTTCTTACCTGCCCATTTATATCTATCTGCCAGAAAACTGTTGAGCCTCCCCATTTCGCAGATGTTCCTATACGATAAATTCCAAACAATCTATCAGACTCCTCTCCACCAAATACGCGACAGAAATATTGATATAAAGGGTTAATCGAATAATGTGATTTACTCCTTATCACATAAGATGAAGGAATATACGACGGGGCTATACAAACCGGTGTTTTATCTGCCGGTTTATAAGGGGCAGAAAGGAGCGACTTGCCGTTTCCCTCATCCATTTCCAGCACATCAGGGTTATCCTTGAAGTATTTCTTGGGTGTATAATGATAGCCACAAGTGTTCTCATGATCACACTTGCCGACATTGCCGGGAAAGATAATGCTGCCCTGTTCATCAACATACCTGACAAAACATCGGCTTTTACCACACTCCGGACAAGTAGTCTTGCTTCCGAACCTATATTTCTGTAAATGGAATCTGTATTCACTCATGATTCTCAGATTTTAGTGTGGTTGCACTCTGCACTTTTGCACTTTGAGAAGATTGCACGGTATCTTGACAGGATGAAAGTGCAAAAGTGTAAGGTGCATCAGTATTTTCTGTCACAAGTTTGCGATAGACTCCATGCTGAAGTTTTTCTATAAGGGGATGCTGAAGCCGGCACAATTGGTCAAGCGCATAATAGACAGTACGTCTGGACATATCAACTTTTCTACCAGCAATAACAGCATCCCCAGAAGTAAACCTATCTTCCAATAGGGATAGCCAAGCTTCCTTTGTTTCACCGATACTGTTTATGACAATGGCTTCCTGAATCCTCCTGTATGTTTCCTCATAATAATCAATCATACGGATTGCAGCTTTCACAGAATCCAATTCCACGTACTGCATATCGCCATCATCAACAGCCCATTTCATTACCTGAAACAATAGGGCAAGACGTGCTACATGGCCGTTGAGTTTCATCTTGCGACTTTCAACATCGGCATCGTCCTCAATAGCGTTTACAGCATCGACAATTCCATTATACCATCCGTAAAAACATTCTTCCGCATCGTCAGACATTGTAAGAATACGGGGATTTAACGTTGTACCTTTATCATCAAGAATACAAGGGATGCTGAAGATTCTGTTGATAATTGTCCTCCATTGGCTCATAATATCAGGACGGACAGTGTTTCTTTCCTCCCGTCTCCATCCTGATATTTTTCTGTTCTTGGGATAGACAAACAAAAAGCGGTCAAGCAATCCATTAGCAAGGAACTCTGTACAGAAAACCTCCTGCAACATATTTGTCTGTATCGAGCCTATGACATTAATACATGGATTCTTGATTAGAACAGGACGTGATTCGGACTTGCGGATTACCTTTAACGGCTGTCCGCTATACGCTGTCAGCAAATCTTCAATGAGATTATTCTTGCTGTTGTACCTTTTGACCGAATTGAATAAAGCCAGGATTTCATCGACTACCAATGTTATCCCACGTTGATTATGCTGATGAATATTCATCATCGCCTCTGGTGTAGAATCATAAATGACTGTCGTTACAAAATTCGGCTTTTTAAGCAGGCGTTCTTCTCCGTCATTCCCGTGCTTGCCTACTGACATGGCTCTTTCATATTCGTCACATTCCTCGTTATATTTCTCATGCAGCCGGTCATCATACTCATTAATCGGCTTATATATAAAGCCGAGAGGAGGAGTCTTTCCAAGCCCGGGACGACCGACCAGCATCATATAAAGGGATGGGCAAGTTTTCCACTCGCCCTTTATACGGATATGACAAGAGTTGCCTATTGCGGTAGCAACAGCAGAAAGAATAATAGAAGCAGTATATTCTACATTGAAATTTTCGTATCTGGCAAGATTAAGGATAATCTCCTGCATCTTGTCTGGAAAAGCATCCAACGGAAGACCTGTTTCAGGAATACTTTCCACTTCGGAGCGAAGCATATTAGTCAAATGCAGATTATCAAACATAGCTACCTCCTTCCTGTTTAGGCAATTCATTACCTATAGCGAAAGCCTCATAATGGAAGTGGCGCAGAAAACGGTCTACATCTTCTTGCGTGTACCAATACTTGTCACCTTTGCGTGAGTAGCCGAGATAACCGTTGTCACGCAACTTTTTCAGATACTTCTCTTTGATGTTCAGTTTTTCCATCAAAGACTTGTTGTCATAGAGACAGCACCCACCTGTCTTACTTGGAGGTGGTAATTGCAACTGTTTCTCTACTATGCCGAGAATCTTCTCAAGTAATTCCCGTTCACATAGATTTTTCTCTCCATCTAATTTTTTAGCCATAGTTTTTCGTATTATGGCTTAACCTTCCTGATGCACACTCGGACTGTAAGCCGGGGTTATGTTATGACACGATTGTGCACATCGACCATAACGGCAGCGAAGGTAGATAGTCCTTAGCACTTAATGAGTTAGAACAAATTAGGCTAATGAATTAGAATGAAGTTAGGACTGTATTAGATAATATTAGAATTGGAGATTAAAGCATTGATTATAAATAAAAAGAGTAGCCAAACAGCTACTCAAAAAATTTATCTATTTCCTTTGATTTTGCTGGAACAGCAAGATCTTTCCTATTCGACCGGGACTGCCCCAGATCAGGCATTTCAAACAAATTGCTCAGTTCCGCATCGGGAAAGACTCCCAATCTGCCGAATTTCCAGAATGACTTCTCGTCCATATCAGAATATACGGGCTTATCTCCACAATATATCCGACCACACATATATGCCAGCAGAACTTTGGAATCATTCCACTTATAATGGGAACCTTTCTCGTTCATATAACCAGACTCTATCGCTTTCGCGAAAACTTTCACAGCCAGTTCCGTATGTAACATCCCGGTCAATACAACAGTTTCTTCATTTGCTGTCTGTTCCACCGAAATAAAAGTTTTAGTGATATTGCTATTTTGCACCTTTGTTTTTCCCTTATTTCCCTCTTTCAGCATTTCAGCACAAAAGGCGAGAGCCGCACCTGAAATTAATGTTATGATAGTACCCCAAAACGTTGTAGAGCCCGAATTGTCTCCATCAATCGGATTTATCACACCGACTCCGACAAGCAATAACGTACCGGCAAACAAGGTAATTGCACTTGACCAAAGAATCGGCCTTGCATATCTTTTGAAAGCAAAGGACAATGCAAGCACGATAATACAAAGACCTATAACCAAGAATATTATTTGTAGCATAAATATTTCACATTACATAGAAACAAAAACTAATTATCTCAATACCATAAATTCTAAAAATCATATTATTTCAAGCGGAGTTAACTCGTCTTTCAGTCGGGCCACTTCAGCAGACAAGGTTTCTGGCAAGAAACGGGCATAGACTTTCTCTGTTACATCCGTACTGCCATGACCGAGCAATCGGCTGACTACAGACATTGACAATCCTTTATTCAGGGCAAAGACCGCAAACGAATGTCTGGCCGCATGCATTGAAAGGCTGAAAGGTAGCCCAATCTGCTCGCCCACGACCGCCAGCGACTGATTGATACATTTAGTCGCATTATTACGAGCCTTATAAAGAGCCTCCGCATCATCCAAATCCAAAGTTTCCTTCACAAGATCAAATACATACCGACATCCTGCACGTTTTTCCTGCCATTGTTGCAATATGCGCAATACAGGTTCAGTCAGAGGGATCACATGACGTTTGTTTGTCTTTATCATAATCTTCCGCAACTCTTTCCGGGCAAAATCGATATGCTTCCATTGCAGGGTCATCACATCCACCACACGAAGTCCACAAGCATGAAACGCAAAGAAAAACATTTCCAAAAATTCCTTTCTACGTGATTCCTGACAGGTCTTGTAATATTCTAAAAGAGCAGACATCTGTTCTTTGGTCAGACTCTTTCCGTCAAACTCAACTTCTTCCTCTGAAAGTGAAACTTTTGTAACGATACGCATATCCTGAATCCTTGCATTCACGGCTGGATCTATCATGCTCATTTCACTCGCGTATGCACACGCTTTCAATATCGGTGTCAAGGCATGATTAATTGTCGCATCGCTATTCTGTTTGATTTCTTTGCGCCAAACGATATAACTGTCCAATAGTTCCGGTGTCATATCACCTACATATATTGCGTCCGAACGGTATGTGCCTTGTTTGGTTGCCCGTAAAAAAGTCTGAAAAATGTTCATGCAACTCTTTCCGTTCTCGTATCGGCTTCTACCGATTCTGTTCCTTGAATAATCCGAAGAAAGACGTTCCAATGTGAACTCCACAAAATCTTTTCCCTGATCACGACGTGCAAGAGGCTTGTCTGCAAGAAAACCGGAAACGACATCCGCTGTAATTTGGTTCGGATGTTTTTCGTTATACTCGGCAAGCTGCGAATCTATACGTTCGACACGTGCAAGCAGAAGTTGGTTCAGTCGTTTGAACTCACCACCATAGCTTGCACGGATTTCACCCCGTCCCTGATTGCCGTTCTGATTCCAGTCTGCAACCTTGACAAAGACATTTGTAGTCTTACGGATTATCTGCCTGTTCCAAGTATATTCCAACTCGACAGGATAGGCTTTATCTTTATCAACTTCTTTTGGTGTACGAAGTCGATATTTGCCCAACGGATATAGTCTTTTCGGTCTTCCCATACGCTTTTTCCTCCTTTTAGCAATATTCCTGAGGAGAAACAAAGATATGGAATTTTAGACAAACAAACTCCGTTTTTGAGAAAAAAACCGCAATTTAGACAAACAAACCGCACTATCAAACACCCTAAAACACCAGCGCGACAAACAAATTTTCATTGTTTATCGCGCTGATATTTAATTATTTAATCTATTCGAAAAGCATCAATACTCATCCTCGTTAAAAAAGAAATCATCTTTACTCGGATAATCCGGCCAAATGTCTTCGATACTTTCAAAAATTTCCTCATCATCTTCAATATCCTGAAGATTTTCAATTACTTCCATTGGTGCACCGGAACGGATAGCATAATCTATCAATTCATCTTTAGATGCAGGCCAAGGTGCATCTTCCAATTTCGACGCAAGTTCAAGGGTCCAGTACATAGTATATTCGTTTTAACCGTTTTCCAAAATTTTCGCAAAAGTAAAGTTTTTACGGGAAAAAACAATAGTGAGAGGTCAAATTATTGTTAATAATTCTAAAAACACGCTTGAAAAAGCAAAGGCTCAATATGTATTGTCGCATCCATATTCAATTCTTTTTTTATGCGAACCTCTACTCTGGTAGCCAGGGCATGTGCTTCTGCCACGGTTTTTTCCCCGGGGATTTTTACATGAAAAGTAAATTCAATATGATCCCCGTAATTATGGATATGAAAATGATGCGGAAACGCACTTTCTCCCATTTCTTCGGCAACGATCTTTTTTACTTCACTGACCGTAGCGGCAGAAGGCTCTTCCCCCAAAATTTTATTGACGGCTTCCCGGATAATTCCATAAGCGGCATAAAAAAGCATCAAAGAAACCACAATTCCCAAAGCACTGTCCATCCACCAGATATAGGGACTCAAAAATATACCCGCCAAAACGACTACGGAAGAAAGCGCATCGCTCCGGTGATGCCATCCGTCTGCCTTTACCGAAGAATTCCCGGTTATCCGGGCAATCCGGAACGCATATTGGGCCAATCCTTCTTTCACGGCAATAGAAAGGATCGTAGCAACATACGCCCATGCTCCGAAACGGGCAAATTCATGTGCCGTAAACTTAGCAATGGAATCCTTGATAAATTCGATACCGACCATCACTAACAACAAAGCAATAATAATAGCTGAAATCTGTTCCCAGCGTCCATGACCGAAAGGATGTTCTTTATCCGGTTTACGGGTTGACAAACGAATTCCGACAATGACCATCAGCGAAGTAAGAGAATCCGAAAGGGTATGCCAGGCATCTGCAATCAAAGCTACAGAAGCCGATACGATCCCTGCATAATATTTCAACACGAAAAGCAGCAAATTCAATATGACGGAGACAACTCCTTCCTGATACCCCAGCTTCGAATTAGAATTCCCCATAATTATCAAATATTTTACTCATCGGAGAAGTGTTGCAATACTCTTCGGTAGGTATTAAAAATTTTAGCCTTGGAAACGAAACCGATGTATTTATCATTCTGAATAACCGGAAGATTCCAGGCATCTGTCTCCTCAAATTTTTTCATCACGACATCCATCGGATCTTCAACATTTACAACAGCAGGCGGCGTCACCATATAATCCCGTACATAAGTCGTCGTATACAAATCCTGATTAAACATGATTTTCCGGATATTATCCAGCAATACGATTCCCAACAACTCCCCGTTTACGTCGATTACCGGAAAAATATTCCGCGAAGATTTGGATACAACCTTCACCATATCTCCTAACGTAGCATCCACCGATATGGTTTTGAGATCGGTCTCAATTACTTTATCCAGCTTCATCAATGTAAGCACAGCCTTATCCTTATTATGAGTGATCAGATCCCCTTTCATAGCCAAACGGCGGGCATAAATAGAATGGGGCTCCATCCCCCTCCCCGTCAGATGCGCCACAACAGATGTAAGCATAAGCGGCACCAGCATAGCGTATCCCCCGGTAATCTCCGCAATCAAAAACATAGCTGTAAGCGGGGAATTCATAACTCCGGACATGACTCCCGCCATTCCGGCCAAAACGAAATAACTCACAGGCACCGTAACAATTCCGGACATATTGATCAATGTAGCTATCAAAAAGCCGCCTACACCGCCGGTAAATAAACTGGGAGCAAAAACACCGCCTACACCGCCGCTACCATTGGTAAGCGCAGTAGCAATCACTTTCACGAATACCAGACCGATAACATACAATACAACCATGAACATACTCCCTTTCAGACTGAAAAAATAGGTATTGTTCAATATATTGTCTGCATTATCTGTCAGTAAGTCCTGTAATGAGGTATACCCTTCCCCGTACAACGGAGGAAAAATATAAATCAACAAACCGAGCAATGCCCCCCCCACCAACACCTTTTTAAAAGGATTCTTGATAGAAGCCACAAAATGCTCGATACGGATATTCATCCGGATAAAATAAACCGATAAAAAACCGCAGAATATGCCTAAAATAATATAATACGGTACATTAGCCAACGAAAAATGATCGTGCACAGTAAAATCGAGAACCATCCCGTCCCCCATCAGGAAGTACACCAAAACATAGGAAGAAATAGCCGAAATCATCAACGGTATCAAAGAAGCCATTGTCAAATCCAGCATCAGCACTTCGAGCGTAAAGACAATTCCGGCAATAGGAGCCTTAAATATACCGGCAATGGCACCGGCGGCACCGCATCCGATCATTAGTGTCATGACCTTATAATTCATCCGGAAAAAGCGGGCCAGATTCGAACCGATAGAAGCCCCCGTCAACACAATGGTAGCCTCCGTACCGACAGACCCTCCGAAACCGATCGTAATCGTACTGGCAATCATCGATGAATAATTGTTATGAGGCTTTATCATACTGTTCCGGCGTGAAATCGCATACAACACTTTCGTTACCCCATGACTGATATCTTCACGCACAAAATAACGGACAAAAAGAGACGTCAACCATATACCTATAAAAGGATAAATAAAAAAAAGCAAACTTCCCCCGTCCACCTGAAGCCGTTCTGTAAAAAACAAATGGGTATAATGCACCATATTTTTCAACATAACAGCAGCCAGTCCGGTCACGACGCCCACCAACAGGCTCAAAACCAGAATAAAATTCTTTTCTTTTACATAGCGTACCCGCCAAATCAAAAAACGTCCGAACCAATTACTCCACCACGACATGATTTCAATATTAAGACAGTCCTGTCACTGTATGCAACATCATTTGTCTTGTCTATTTTTTATTAATACTTTTCAATGAACCGTACTGCGGATAAAACTCCAGTGACAACCCCTCATTACTGATGACATCCGTTGGAATTGTTTTAATTACGCCGAGTTGTGGAACAACTGTAGGGAAACTCTGCACAACCTCGTTGACTTTCATTAAACTCACCGTTGCTGTTGCCGGAACACGATAATAAATCGCACTGGAAGCAGGCACCGTTGTATTATCGGAAGGGGCTGACGGAACAATGACATTGTCTACTCTAATTCCATAAGCCATTGCCGAAACATTTCTTTTCGGCACAATACCGGCAGCTTCTGTAAAGCGGAATGCCACAACGGTCTCTCCGGCCTTTTCCGGAACAACGGTAAATGTTTGCTCAAAACGCTGTACAGACTCTTTTCCCATAAATAACATCAGGTAATCTTTTTCCATGCGATCGAATTCTTTCAGAATAATACGCAAGGATTCTCCGTCCGGCACACTGTTCTCCGCTGCCAACAACCGGGTACGCTCTGAACGTATCCTAAAAATTTCTTTTACGGCTTCACTCATATTATCTTCCGCACTCTTCGTCGTATACCTGACAATAGGATCCCATATTTTTTTCATCACTCCGTCAATCTCCTGATATGTGTAATTGGTATCAAGCACTTCTTTCAACGGATTATAGGTGTTCAGCGATGTTATATCCACTACCTCTTCCGTCTCCTCCTGAAAAGGCACATAACTCCAAACAGCATCCGGCATCGGCGATGCCGAAGAACGGGCTGCAACACCTGCAATAAACCCCTCCGGACTCAAACTCAACATGACAGGATTATAATCGCCGCTGCTCGTCATAGCGTACATTGCATTTTCATCCGGGATATAATAAGGCTTCATTTCAATATCAACGATCCTCCAATAATTTCCGGCTACGGTAATGTCGGGTTTCACCCCCAACTCCCGTTCGGCATTTTTCCAGAAAGGTCCGGGAACCTGATGCGTACATTCCAATTGAACCTTCACTTGATAAGCAACTTTAGGCAAACAGTAATTTACCGTAAGAGGCGTTGTTATTTCTTTCTTTTTCTGTGCCGTCACGGAAAAAAAGATTCCGGCAGTCAATAACAATACAAAAGCAATCTTTCTCATAAACGTTGTGATTTATTCCTTATTACTTCGTTTTTTACTAATTCCAAAGTATGCCAGGCCTTCCCCATATTTTCAGCAACCAAACCCGCATATACCCCTCTTTCTCCAACCTCTTCAGCCACATAATCCCCCACCAGTCCATGGGCATAAACGGCACATTTGACAGCTTCTTCAGAAGGCATTCCGTTCGCCGATAAAGCCAGTATAACCCCTGTCAACACATCTCCCATCCCTCCTTTAGCCATTCCGGGATTACCGGTCATATTAAACCAGTATTTTCCGGCAGGCGATACGATAACCGTATGAGCACCTTTCAGTAAAATACATACGTTATAACGACTTGCAAAAATGCTTAATTTATTTAATCTCTCAAAATCATTTCCGCTTTTTCCGGCCAATCTTTCAAATTCTTTAGGATGAGGAGTAAGTATAGACCCCTCGGGCAATCTATCCAACAGAGCAGGATGAACTGCCAATATATTCAAAGCATCTGCATCCAGTATAAGAGGCCTCTTCCACTCTTCCAGTAGCATTTTTAACGCCCGTACCGTTTCCGGCTTTTGTCCCAATCCCGGACCAACGGCTATCGCATCGTATTTTTCCGCATTCTTCAACACCGAAAAACAACATTCAGAAAGATCCGTATCCACCAAAGCTTCCGGAACGGCCATCTGTATCAATTGCCGTTCCCCGCACGGGATATGACAACTAAGCAAACCGAGTCCCGAACGCACCGCGGCTTTGGCCGCCAGAATCGCCGCTCCCATCATACCCTGTGAACCGGCAATCAGCAAACCGTGTCCATTCGTTCCTTTGTGGGCAAAAGTTTCCGCTACCGGTAATTCATCTGCAACAAGACGCTCCGTTAAATAATAATAAGGGGTAGATGTAAGTGAAATTCCCTCCGGATGAAGTCCGATACCGACTATACTCCACTTACCGACAAAAGCAGCATTCTCCGGAAACATAAAAGCCAGTTTGGGAAATTGAAACGTCAATGTATAGTCAGCCCGTACAATACAATCCCTGTCATTGCCTGAATTATCCTCTCCCATCAGCCCGGAAGGAATATCCACAGCCACAACCCGGTTAGGAACCGCATTGATTTTACGAATCACGTCTGCTGCCGGTCCGGTAACAGGACGATTGAGGCCGGAACCGAACATGGCGTCTATAATTACAGCATTCTCTTCCGGTACAAAATCATTTTCCCCCGATACCACGACGATTTTCCCTTTCCAGCGTTCACTATTCTTCTCACAATCCGGACTCATTTTTGTCCCGGCCAACTGAAATACAGTAACCGCATATCCTTTTTCTGCCAGTAACCGGGCAATGACAAAACCGTCACCCCCATTGTTACCTCTGCCTGCAATTACCGTAAACCGGACATAATTGCCATAAATTTCTAAAAATTTTTCAGTCCATTTTATAGCAGCCCTCTCCATGAGGTCTATCGATTTTATAGGCTCATGTTCAATCGTATAGCGATCCAGTTCTGCGATCTGCAAGGTTTTAAAGATTTTATTTAACATTCTCATCAGTCTACTCAAACGTTTTAAAATCGAAAAATAAAGAAAAATTCTTATATTTGCCCCCGCTGAAAATAATAATTAAATCTAAATAATTAAGTCTATGTTTAAAAACCAACCTAAAGGACTGTATGCCCTGGCTCTTGCCAACACAGGAGAACGTTTCGGGTATTACACGATGCTTGCTATTTTTACACTTTTCCTGCAGGCAAAATTTGGCTTTAGTTCAACAGCTACATCTAACATTTTTGCTGGTTTCTTGGCCTTAGTTTATTTTTTACCAATTTTAGGAGGTATTCTTGCCGATAAATTTGGTTACGGAAAAATGGTAACGGCCGGTATCGTTGTCATGTTTGCCGGTTATACCTGCCTTGCAATCCCTACCGGGGGTGATGCTTTCGGTATTGCTGCCATGTTCGGGGCACTTTTCCTAATAGCATTGGGTACAGGCTTATTCAAAGGCAATCTTCAGGTAATGGTCGGTAATCTTTACGACGACCCGAAATATTCAGACAAACGCGACACCGCATTCAGTCTATTTTATATGGCTATCAATATCGGTGCTCTTTTTGCTCCTACAGCTGCCTCAAAAATTACGGAACATTTCATGGGAAAAGCCGGTTTCAAATACCAAGGCGATATTCCTGCCCTTTGTCACGAATTTTTGGATAAAGGACAAGAAATGGCAACCGAATCACTCAATACATTGACTCAATTTGCTCACCAAGTATCCGGATTCAACGGAGACCTGGCTGCATTCTCTCATAAATACATCGATGAGCTATCTCTTTCATACCACTATGGATTTGCCGTGGCATGTATTTCACTTATCGCATCAATGCTTATCTACCAGGTATTCAAGAGAACCTTCAAACATGCAGATGTCAACACAAAACAAGCTGCTGCAAACGGAAAACAAGAAAATATTGTGGAATTAACACCGGAGCAAACAAAATCCCGTATCACAGCTCTTGTTTTAGTATTTGCTGTTGTTATCTTCTTCTGGATGGCATTCCACCAAAACGGACTTACCCTTACTTTCTTTGCCCGTGACTATACGGCCAGAACCGCAGACGGTGCTTTAGGCATGAGCTTCAACGTATTTAACCTGGTATTCGTTATCACATTAATATACAGTTTATTCTCTTTGTTCCAATCGAAAGAGATGAAATCAAAACTGATATCGGCTGCAGTAGCTTGTCTTTCCATAGGTATTTTAGTATACAAATATATGGGTTTACAGCCGGGTAGTTTTATTGAAGTTCTTCCTCAAATGTTCCAACAGTTCAACCCATTCTTCGTTGTAGCTCTTACTCCTGTATCTCTTGCAGTATTCGGAGCTTTAGCCAAGAGAGGCAACGAACCTTCAGCTCCCCGTAAAATCGGTATCGGTATGCTTATCGCAGCATTAGGTTTTGCAGTGATGGCATTCTTTTCAATGGGACTTCCTACCCCCAATCCGGATGGAGCAACTGTAATAGCTAACGACCTGCTTGTATCTCCCTCTGTTCTTATCAACACCTACCTTGTATTGACATTTGCAGAGCTATTCCTTTCACCCATGGGTATCTCATTCGTGTCGAAAGTAGCTCCTCCCAAATACAAAGGTCTTATGATGGGTCTCTGGTTCGGAGCTACCGCTGTCGGTAACTACCTGGTATCCATTATCGGTATGCTTTGGGGACATATGGAACTATGGGCATTGTGGTCAATCCTCATTACGCTTTGTCTACTCTCTGCATTATTCATTTTTATGATGATGAAACGTCTGGAGAATGCAACGAAATAAATAGGAATTCTATAAACCAAATAGGAGGAAAACAAAACAGTTTTCCTCCTATTTTTATTTTTACTTCTCTACTCCTTCCCACAATAATTCACAAGCATCAATAAACTACCGATCTTTAAATATTTTCAGCTTTCATTCGACGACAAAAACATTTCCACTCCTGCGATAATAACGGGTTTGCTCCTATCTCCACTCTATGCTATTTTTAAATAACCAAAAAATCTTCAAACACCAAATTTTAATCAAATAACTCTAAAGCAGTTCAAGGAGTTGCTTTTTTCACTATATTCGCTTTAATAAACAACCAGGAACATGTTAAAACGAATACAATCTTCTTTCGCAGCACGACTTCAAATCCATATACTTTTTTTCCTTACACTACTCTTTGCCATGAGCTCTGCCATATTCTATCATTATGCCAATCGTTTTATAGAGACCAATGCCTATGAAAATTTTAACCATATAGCAGAGAAAACCAATCTTCGTATGACCCGTCTGTTACGTATGGTAGAAAAAATCCCCAATAACATGGGGTGGGTGATCACGGAATATATCCAGGATCCGAACACCATTTACAGTATAACACGCCAGATTGTCGAAAGCAACGATGAAATATTCGGATGTGCCATCGCTTTCGAACCATACTATTTTACGGAAAAAGGCAAATACTTTGCCCCTTATTCATACATGGAAGGTGATTCTGTTATAACAACCGAGCTTGACGACGCTTACGATTACTACCAAAAAAATTGGTATCGTATCGCCAAAGAAAAGAATACCTCCCGTTGGAGCAGACCTTACCACGATTTCGGGAACAGAAGTGTAATGACAACCACCTATTCGGTCCCCCTAAAAGATCAGAATGAAAATATCATCGGTGTATTTTCTGTAGACTTGTCTTTACAATACATCGGTAAATTCATTGAAGCTAACATCGATTATCCCGGCGGGTATACGATCGTAGTTGATAAAAACGGTAATTATGTCATCAGTACACTGGATTGCCAACTCATAAAAAACGTAACCGCATTCGATGTCGCTGCCGGCATGAAAGACCCGTCTGCAATGGATGTCGCCCATCGCATTGTCAGTGGAGAAACCGGCAAAGGGATATTTTACGACAAAGGGATCAAATCCTATGCCTTCTACAGTCCGATTATAGGCACAGAATGGTATATGGCCATCATCTGTCCTTATGATGAAATATTCGTCAACTTACGCTATTTCCACTTCATTGTACTCTTCTCATTCATTCTTTTTATGATAGCGATCTATCTGATAAGTTCCTTGTCCATCAAGAAAATAACGGCTCCATTGAATAAATTTGCCTTATCAGCCCGCTGTATTGCCTCCGGTAACTTCAATGCACCTCTGCCCAAAATCCGATCGTGTGATGAGATGAAAGAACTGCACGACTCTTTTCAATACATGCAGAATCAATTGACTCAGTATATTGCCAACTTAAAAGAAGCAACCACATTGAAAGAAAAAATGGAAAGTGAGTTACGTATTGCCCACCAAATTCAAATGGGCATGCTACCGAAAAATTTTTCTACCTTTTCCGAAAAAGAGAATCTGGATCTCTTTGCTATATTATACCCTGCCAAAGCCGTCGGAGGTGATTTTTACGACTTCTTCATGATCGGAGACGAACTGTATTTTGCCATCGGAGATGTTTCGGGAAAAGGTATTCCAGCCTCCCTGCTGATGTCATATACACTCAGTCTTTTACGGTCTTTCTCTACCAATCCGACATCCCCTTCGGATATTGCCCGTTATCTGAATAACCGGATAACAGAACGAAACGAAGCCGACATGTTCGTTACTTTCTTTATCGGTACCCTGAATCTGAAAACAGGTCTTCTGAAATACAGCAATGCGGGTCATATGCCCCCGGTAATGACCTATCCGGATCGCAGTATATCGTTTTTGACATTCATGCAGAACTTCCCTTAGGCATCATAAAGGACTACACATACGAAGAATACAGCTATATGTTCTCTCCGGGGTCCGGAATATTACTCTATACAGATGGGGTAACTGAAGCCGAAAATGCAAAAAATGAATTTTATACCAAGGAGCGCCTCATCAGTATCGTACATACCAACCGGGAATTACATCCCCGGGAATTCATCAAAAAAATCATGGCTGATATTCAAGCCCATGTTCAGGATTACGAACAAAGCGACGACCTTACCCTATTGACCATCATATATGGTGAAGAGTGGATGAAGGATAAAAAATAGGGCAAGAAATCCTCCAAAAAAAATATTTTCATTTTTTGTATAAATAAAAAAAAAGCTTACTTTTGTGCCGTTGAAATCAACACCACTGTTCAATGGTGTAATGGCAGCACAACAGATTCTGGTCCTGTTAGTCAAGGTTCGAATCCTTGTTGAACAACAAAACCCGGCTTTCGCCGGGTTTTTCTTTTATAACCATCTCTTAAAGAAGACTTTCGATCAGCTTGTCATCGGCCATATTCGGCAACGTCACTTTTAGATCCGGATTCTCTTCCATAGCCCGTTTTATCGCAAAAACTGCCCCTTCATTACGGGCCCAACTCCGGCGTGAAATACCGTTGTTTACATCCCAGAATAACATACATTTCAAGCGTCGGTCGGCTTCAGCCGAACCGTCGAGAACCATACCGAAACCACCGTTAATCACTTCTCCCCAACCTACACCTCCGCCGTTATGGATAGACACCCAGGTCGCTCCCCGGAAAGAATCTCCGATCACATTCTGAATAGCCATATCGGCCGTAAAACGAGAGCCGTCATATATATTAGACGTTTCCCGGTAAGGAGAATCCGTTCCGGAAACATCATGATGATCACGCCCCAGCACAACCGGTGCAGATAATTCTCCGGCAGCAATCGCCTTATTAAAAGCCTCGGCTATACGGATACGTCCTTCGGCATCTGCATACAGAATACGGGCCTGTGAACCGACCACCAGATGGTTTTCTCCCGCAGCTTTTATCCAACGGATATTATCATGCATCTGCTGTTGGATCTCCCGGGGCGAACCGGCAGCCAATTCATTTAATACCTTACAAGCCAACTCATCCGTTTTAGCTAAATCCTTCGGATCACCGCTACTGCACACCCAGCGGAACGGCCCGAAACCATAATCGAAACACATCGGTCCCATAATGTCCTGCACATAAGAAGGATACTTGAAATCTCCGTCCGGTTTCAACACATCGGCTCCCGCACGGGAAGACTCTAGCAGAAATGCATTTCCGTAATCGAAAAAATACGTATCGAAACGCGCCACACATTTATTGATTGCCGCAACATGACGACGTAATGACTCCTGTACCTTTTCTTTGAATTTTTCCGGCTCTTCAGCCATCATCCGCTTACTCTCCTCAAAACTTATTCCTACCGGATAATAACCGCCGGCCCACGGATTATGCAAAGAAGTCTGATCTGACCCAAGTTCGACAACCACATCTTCCTCTGCCAAACGCTCCCATAAATCCACCACATTGCCCTGATAAGCAATGGAAACGACTTCTTTACCGGCTTTTGCTTTCCGGACGCGTGTCATCAAAACATCCAGATCATCGATCACCTCATCCACCCATCCCTGGGAATGACGGGTATGCGTCGCTTTCGGGTTGATTTCTGCCGTAATACTTACGCAACCGGCAATATTTCCCGCCTTAGGCTGCGCTCCGGACATCCCCCCTAAACCGGCCGTCACAAACAATTTACCGGCTAATCCTTCCCCATGCTTCGAAATTTTACGTCCGGCATTCAACACCGTAATCGTTGTTCCGTGAACAATCCCTTGCGGACCGATATACATATACGAACCGGCTGTCATCTGACCGTATTGAGATACTCCCAAAGCATTAAAACGTTCCCAGTCATCGGGCTTGGAATAATTCGGAATCACCATTCCATTCGTCACCACCACCCGTGGAGCCTCCTTGTGCGAAGGAAATAAGCCCATCGGATGTCCGGAATACATGACCAACGTCTGTTCATCCGTCATTTCCGACAAATATTTCATCGTCAAACGATACTGCGCCCAATTCTGAAAAACAGCCCCATTCCCACCGTATGTGATCAACTCATGCGGATGCTGAGCCACAGCTTTATCCAGATTATTGTTGATCATCAGCATAATAGCTGCCGCCTGCAAACTATTGTGGGGATAATCGTATATATTACGTGCATACATCTCATAATCGGGACGGAAACGATACATATAAATACGTCCGTATTTTTCCAATTCCTCTGCAAACTCACGAGCCAATACAGCATGATGACGCGGTTCAAAATACCGCAATGCATTCCGGATTGCCAATTTCTTTTCCTCCCGGGTTAAAATGTCTTTCCGCTTCGGCGCATGATTTACCTCCGGATCATAAGGTTTCTGTGCAGGCAATTCTGACGGTATACCTTCCCGGATAGATTGTTGAAATTCCTTTAATGTCATAGTATATCTTAATTAATTACTTTTTACGAACAGGCTAATTTACGACTTTAAAACGATTCCGAAAAATAATTTTCTATTATCTTGTATTACAAATTTTAAACTCCAAGACCTGTTTACGGAACAAAAACCGATTTGAACCAACTTGAACCAATCTGAACATCAATTATTTCGATAATTTTTAATTATTTTGATATTGAATCAAAAAACAAGAGATATGCACACTTTAAACAGACGGTCAATTCTATCCGCTGCACTCATAATATCTTTATTTTCATGCAGCAAAAATGAAACAAATCCAGATAAAGATTCCCCTGTCATAGAAATTAAAGTTCCTGATATTACATTACCGGAAATCTCCGACGGCAGTACAACAGCTAATTTCACCGCATCCGCTCCCTGGACGCTGGAAGTGAGTAATACCAGATCTTCACCGGATTGGTTAACCGTCTCTCCCACAAGCGGAAAAGCAGGAGACGTTACATTGACGGTCACAACGACCGAAGCCAACGAAGACTACGACGACCGCAATGCATATATGAAAATAAAAGCAGGCTCCGTAACAAAAATCATCACGGTTACACAAAAGAAAAAGGAAGCTTTATTGTTATCGAAAGATCGCTATGAAATTTCTCCCGAAGGAGGACGTTTCAGCGTAGAAGTAAAAAGTAATGTCAGTTATCAGGTTACGATAGATGAAAATGGTAAGGATTGGCTGTCCCAAGTCATCGAAAGCAGAGCCCTTCAGACATCGAATGTACATTTCAGCGTCTCTTCCGGATCATTTGACGAAAACAGGCAGGGAACCATTATTTTCAATAGTGAAAACTTAAGTGATACGGTATATGTGTATCAAGCCCGCAAAGACGGGCTAATATTGACTCAACGGACAAAAAATATAGACGCATCGGCACAATCTTTTGATGTAGAATTAAGATCGAACATCGAGTACGAAGTCATCATCAGGGGAGGCGATTGGCTGCGCAGGGTAGAGACAAGAGCCATGCGGGTAGACAGGGTAAGCTTTTCAACAGATGAAAATACCGGGTACGACAACCGTACATTAAACGTTATTTTTAAAGATAAAAATTCGGCATTGGCAGATACGTTAACGGTTACCCAGGCACAGAAAAATGCATTGATACTTTCTGAAAAAAGATACACCGTAGGACCGGAAGGCAGCATTATCAATGTGGAATTACTATCGAATACCGACTATAATGTAGTAATGCCGGAAAACGCAGGGTGGATTACAGAATTAAAAACAAAAGGCTTGGAAACCTATAATCATAAATTCAACATCGCAGCATACGAAGGTCAGTCCAAACGCTCCGCATTCGTGCTGTTCCGGGACAAAGCAAAGTCTATGACGGACACCCTTTTCATCACACAGAACGGATCAGACATCGCAAACCCATACATTAAAATAAAATACCCGTATGAGGACTTCGACGGTTTCATCGTCCAAAAAGACGGCGGTATCATCAATTTTGAAATAGATGCCAATGTGGATTATAAACTTTCGATGAACCCCCAAGACAGTACATGGATAAAAGAAAAATCAAAAACAGGAGACAAATACGAATTTTATATTGCCAAGAATCTTTCTCAGCAAATGATTCTGGGGCATATTTTTGTAGAAAATCAACATTATCAACTCAAAGATACGATTCTGATAGGACTTCTCCCCAATGTCGACTATTATATCCATATCCCTAAAACGACATACGATATCCCCTGGAGAGGAGATATAGCAGACAGCGACTGTCTTTTGGACGGACAGCAAAGATTTGATATACCTTTCAGCACAAACGACGAGTTTTTCGAATATGAGGTAAACTTTAAGGGAGAAAGATGGGGAGATGTCAATGCCGATGAAAGAGGAAATAGCAATGAGGCAGACTGGGTGTTTCACGTTACCGTCAACAAAAATATTCTCAGTGCCGAACGAGAAATGCAAATCAGACTCTACACCATCGACAACACCGTAAAAAAGACGATAACGATCCGCCAGGCATCTGCCCCGGAAGGGTACCCGGAAAAATGGAATATTACTGTAGAAGCGGATCAGCTCCGTTCCGTGATACGGGAGTGTGAAGCCGGTCAGGTAAAAGAACTTCAAATCAGCGGTTCACTCAGTGAAAACGATCTGAGTTATATCAATGCCATGGAAAAACTCGAAAAACTTGATCTTTCAGGAACAAACCTCACCCGGCTCGAACTGAGTGGCTGGATGCTTCCCAACCTGAAGGCTGTTCAACTGCCGGCCGGTCTTCAAATATTGGGACTGAATACATTTTACGGATGTACAAACCTAAAGAATATCACTCTACCGGAAGGATTACAGGAGATAGGCACAAGAGCATTTTATAATTCCGGACTGGAAACCATACGTATACCTGTTTCAGTCGGTAAAATCGGTACTCACGCTTTTGCAGGATCTGCCCTTACTGCAGTTTATTTTCAGGAAGGAACTTTTTTACATGACATCGGTGACGGCGCTTTTTCGACCTGTACTTCTTTGATGAATGTGTACGGTAAACTGAACGAAGTAGGCCAAAGTATGTTCTATAATTGTACGTCATTAAAATCCGTTACTCTGGCTGAAGGAATCGAATACATTTCAACATCAGGTTTTGAAGGAGCTTCGGCTTTGGAAGCCTTATCTTTACCAAGTACTTTAAACTATCTGTTTCCGGACGCATTTAAGGGCTGTACTTCGCTGACTGCTCTATATGTATATAGTCCTACAGGATTGGACATGCGCAGCTTTCCCGAGATTTTCGGAAATGTAAACGCAGCATTTAAAATATACTTCCTGCCGGATGTATACAACCAGTTGGAGGAAAACGATTGGGGTTTATTCAAAGGATATGAAAATCACGTCGGAATGTTTGAAAACAGTCATTAAAGTATTTCAGTCCGAAGAACTCAGAATCTTGCAATATATTCATACAGGTTTGTAAGACTTTCTTAAAAATACAACAGACAAAACAACTTAAAATTTCCGGTAGAATCTTTACCGGAAATTTTAATATATAATTCCGTAATTTAATCTATACAACTTAAAAGCTTTATTTCATCGTATTTTTATACTAACAAAATCAACCTGCAAATAATCAAGGTCAGCATAAAAGGTAATAAAAATTCAACAAACTCCGGTAAACGGCACGCCAGCCTCCACGACAGCAACAACAAAGCAAAAAATAAAGGCCGCAAACAGTTTATTTCACTGGTAAACAACAAAAAATACCGTCCATTACTTACAATGAGCAGCACATTTTCCTATCTTTGTCAGTATGAATATAGTATCAGAATAAATTATAAACCAAAATGAAAGTAAATATTCTTATTGTATTTTTTCTATTGGCTATATCTGTGGAAGCACAACAATCTTCCATCACAATTGCAAATGCGGAATGCCCAGACAATACATACTTATCTTTCGGACGCCCTGTTGATAACGATCCGGCACACTTCATGCAAGCAGCAGATTTTTTTATTTTCAACAATGGCAAAACCACCAGAAACTTCCATTGGGACAAACCCGTATTCATCATGATTACAGGAAACAAATATTGTCCGAAACAAAGAATCATACTTTGTCCGGGAGACAACATCTTCATACAGATTAAATCAGATGGAAATTTAGTATTCGAAGGTACGAATGCAGAAGGAAATAATTTGCTCAAGGAACAAAATCTGCTCACCAGCGGTACCATCGACATCGGGAAAGAACTGAAATCATCCTCATCAAAAGAAAAAATAATTTCAGAGCTTGAAAATAAAAAGCAGATATTATTTGCTCCAATAGATAAGCTATATGAAGATAAAAAAATCAGCAAAGATTTCCTGAACTTTTTTGAAAAAGAATTCGATATGGTGTTTTGCCATGCCATACGGGGAAAAATTCACCATTCAAACTTGACAGAGCAGGAAAAGAAAGAGGTACTTTGCCATTTTTATACAAAATATAATCCGTTCGACAGCAAATATGCTGGCAACTCCATGAGATTATCCAATATGTCAAACGTAGCACGGCTGATGAGTGAGGGGGTTATTCCGAAAGGCGACATATATCCGACCGGACTATGGAATGAAGACCAGAAATTCAAAGAATATATGCCGATGGATTGTCAGGAAGCAAGCTTTGCCAATGGATTGCAGATCAGACGAAACATCATGGGTATTGAAAACGATGCACAATATTATTCCAACATTGAGCTCTTGAAGAAAAGCTTTCCCGCAAGTATTTATTTGCCGGCTTTGGAGATGTATAGCCAAGACAGCCACAATTCCAACAATGCACATGGAGTGTTCGTATACAATGAGATGAGCGGATTGGGCAAACTTGCCCAATATCCTTCGATGGACCTTCGGGCACTCATTAAAGACTATTTTAAGGGGACACCGGTTTTAGTCGATATGTGGGCAACATATTGCGCTCCCTGCAAAAAAGAGTTCTTATATAACAAGGAAGTTCATCAATGGCTTGATTCTCAAAAAATAAAACTTTTATATGTAAGCGTGGATTTTCCCAACAATTCCAAAAAGTGGGAAAACGACGTATCTAAATATCATTTAAACGGTTATCACTACTTTATAACTTCTAAAGCCGATAAACTGCTATCCGATTTCCTGGGAAATACCATGACAATACCGAGATATTTGTTGTTTGACGAAGAAGGTAATTTGCTTTCAAACACGTTGCCCAGACCTTCATCTGGAAAATTCTATAAAGCCATTGAAGAATTACTATATAATAAAGGCTTTTAATGACTTTTTTTATGAGAGTTTTTGTAACAGCAAACTTTCGTTAATGCATTCTTGTCTGTGACTTCTGACATATCCCCTCACATTAGTGTAAAATGTGATATATGGATCAATTCATTACAATTAAGGTAATTCTATCCCGTCATATACACTGATTCGGGATAATCCAAGATTTTTAAAATTCCGTTTGTAATTATCCCATTGTGTACTATTTACAACAGTAATTGTTTTAACCTTAACTTTTCCCAATAGCCTGTTTTCCTCCGGCTTTCTTATATTCGACGGTTTATAAATATACAAAGAGTCTATGCCATTTGATTTATAAAAGATTTCCGAATCATAAAAAATAACATCATGCTCTTCCGGATATGTATGGTCTGTATCAGAAAAAAAGATTCTGTAATGATTTCCTAGTAAACCCCACATTATTGATTTCACAAAAATACATTGATCTACTTCTTCATAGACTATTGTCGTTGAATGTTCTTCTGTCTTGTTTATTACTGAAAATATTTGCATTAACACATATAGATAATAGAATAAAAAGAATACAAATAACAGCAATATCCCCCATAAAATTCTTTTTTTATTTCTTCTTTCCATAATCACTTATTCCTCTTTACCGTTGTATTTAAAGCGGTTATTGGCAGATAAAGCATAACCGCTACACTTTTGACGCAAACCGAAAGGATAGTAATCATTGCGCTCTTTAACCCGCGCCTGACTATCGACGATCGCCCGTCCCCCTAAATGCCCCTGCCGGTAATAGTATAGTGCAAAGGAACGGAACTTTCAGTTTATTACAATTTAAAAGCTCCGTCCCTGTAAGTTATTAGCTAATTATTTACAGTGTATAATCTGTCTTTATACAAATAAATGTCAAAATTTGATCCGGAGAAAAAAAGTAATAATACCAGATACCTGTTAGTACGGATATTACTTCTATGACAGAAATATTTTTGTATTGAGACTCATCTTTAATAAAATCCGTCCGAAATTTTGCGGCTGATTTATCATATCCGACATTGTCTTTTATAAAATTCAGCAGAAATTCTCTTTTGGTCATTCCGACCCGAATGCCATCATACAATTGAATACGATCGTTGTATATCAGTCCCCGTACGATTTCTATCTTCCCGGTGATACTTATATCCTGAACAAATTCGATATAATTAGGGCTCATTCTTACAATATATATAGATAGTTCATCAAACAATGAGTCTGTTTGTAAATTCGTCCAATGTTTCTTTATATAATTCTTTTCAAAATCATTCCAGGTATCATATTGACCGAAAGGGTGATACAGATGATCATCATCCGAAACGATAATCAGTGTATCCGACTTTACGTAAGCTTCACATATCGTAACACTATCAGACAAATGATTACCCGATAAAAGACTGATTTCCAATCCGGAATCTCGACTGTTTTTCAGACTCGAATAACAGGTATCGGTAATCAAAAAACAGAGCAATAGAAAAAATAGTGTTTTCATACGGTATATTAATTATTTGTTTTTGAAATATCCCCCAAATGTTATATTAAATTATATTCGACATCTTTTAGATTCAGTTCACAAGGACGGAGCTTTTAAATCGCAATAAACTGAAAGTTCCGTCCCTGTGATCTATTAGCTTATTAAAATTTATTTACATTTGACAATCTGTCTTTATACAAATAGATTTTAAAATTTGATCAGGAGAAAAAAAGTAATAATACCAAATACCAGCAACGACAGAAATTACTTCTATAACAGAAATATTTTTATACTGAGATTCATCTTTAATAAAATCCGTCCGAAATTTTGCAGCTGATTTATAATATCTCATATCGTTTTTAATAAAATTCAACAGAAATTCTTTTTTGGTCATTCCAATCTTAATATCATTATATAATCCTATACGATTGTCATAAAGCATACCCCGTAACATTTCCATTTTTCCGGTTGTTTCTATATCTTTAAATAACTCTAAATAATTAGAGCCTATTCTTATATGATATATAGCATAATCATTAAATAAAGAATCTATTTGTAAATTCATCCAATGTTTTCTTATATAATTTTTCTCAAAATCATTCCATGTATCATATTGTCCGAAAGGATAGTACAGATGATCATCATCCGACACAATACTCAACGTATCCGATTTTCTATAAACTTCGTATATCGTAATACTATCAGTCAAATGATTACCCGATAAAGGATCGATCTCCCAAACAACGTTTCGGCTATTTCCGGGATTTGAATAACATATATTAGTAATCAAAAAACAGAGCAATAGAAAAAATAGTGTTTTCATATTTTGCATTTAATTATTTGTTTTAAACTGATCTATAAGACTTTGCATAAATTCTTTTAATTTTTCGTAAACGGATGCCCAATCCGCTGCAACATCCCTTACCTCCGAAGCAGATTCCGGTAGCGGATTTTCATAATCATCCAGCTTCCCATCCCGGGTTTCCTGTCGGGGTCTGTAATAACCGTAAAATTTCGAATTTCGATATTTATCGGGTGTGGTAAAACCAGGATTCTCCATAGATGGTCTGCTTCCTCCTCTTGCATGTGTCAGCTTGATCTCTCCCACCCCATTCACTCCCGTTACAACCCCGACATGTCCGGCCCATACGGCTATATCCCCCTCCAAGGGCTCATCCTCCGAATGAATAAACTGTTCCTCATTACTGAAAAATTCATATAAAGCCGATGAATTCTTGGCCACTACTCCATCGGTAATCTCATCTGCAGCTAACACCCTGCATACAAACTCCGAGCAATCCATAAATTCTTTTGCAGCGGCAGTATTCGCTGTTCTGAGTAGCCCCGTTTCTTGCTTATATCCTATCCCAATCATACTTTTTGCTGCCTTAATCCTGTCCTTTGGCCCGAATCCTTTATAATCAATATAGCGTATCGGATTGTTGCCGGCATAATTATACGGACTCAATCCGTAGTATTTTTCACTTAACGGATCAACCGTAAACCACCGTCCCAAAACAGCATCGTACATGCGGGCGCCGTAATCCAGATGCCCCAAATCGCCGATGGTTTGCTCTTCCTTACCGTTGTATTTAAAACGGTTAACAGTAGACAAAGCATAACCGCTACGCTTTTGACGCAAACCGAAAGGATAGTAATCATTGCGCTCTTTAACCCGCCCCAAACTATCGATAATCACCCGGACACTCCCTAAATGATCCCGCAAATAATAGTATACCTCCTGATTACCACCTCCTACTACAATCTGTCCGCCATCGAACAAAACTCCCGATAAACTCAATGAACTACCGTTACGCGTCAGAATAAAACTTCCCCGGTAATCATATCCCTTACCGTCATTTCCCCGAACTCCCAGTTTTTCTCCTCCCGCCGTATAACAGTAGCGCACCTTTTCCGTTGCTCCGGATTTCACCTGCTCCAACAAATTTAAGTAATTATATCGATAATTCAAAGCGCGGCGACTGTCTGTCAATAAATTACCGTTTCCATCGTACGTATAATTCCCCACAGGTTGGGCTCCGCGTACATATACATCGCCCGGTAAAGTCGCTGCATTTTCAGTCAGCGATGTCAATAAATTACCCGTATACCCATAGGTAAGGCTATCAACGGTCAGACCGTTCCCGTTTGTCCGCTGCAATGTTTTGAAATTACCGTTCCGATCATACGTCAAGCCACGTTCCGTATAAGCATCATCACACATATTTCCGGTAAAAGCACGAGCTTTCGCCAAACGCCCCAAACCATCGTAATGAAAGGAATAAGTCCGAAGCGGATCACTCCCCTGTTTCCACGACCATTCACTGATATCTCCCGCGTAAAGAGCTTTACTTCCGTTCATCGCAGGCTTATAATATTGCAGATTCATCGAAAAGAAAGGAGAGGAAATTCCCGTTAACCACCCCTGAAGATTATAGCTTAAGTTCTCCGAACATACATTATTACCGTAAGTCCTACCGCTCAAACGGCCGAGGTTATCATAACTGCAGCACAGCAAACCACGGACCGCATCATTCAACCACACTTCACTTCGCAATAAGCGGCCCCGGGTATCATAACTATAAAAGGTTTCCAGACTGAATGATTGCCGGCCCAATTCCAACTGTTCCAAGCACCGGATCAGTGCTCCTGTAAAATCATAGGAATACGTCAGTGTCCGTCCTATTTCCTCCGGACCGGATTCCGCTATATACCCCAGACGTCCCTCCCAATCATAATAATATGTACGTTCCATATAGCCGGTTATCACCGTATCCCCCTCCACGATAGCAATCTTCTCCCAGGTCTTTTGCCCGCAGGGATTAGCATTGTAACCGGCAAGACTTGTTACGGATGATATATCCCTGACCGGAGACAATTTGTTTTCAGACCGGAGCCGAGTACCGCCCCCTTCCTTTACGGATATCGGTCCACCGGTAGAAAAACCCGGGCTGGGACTAGCGACAAGATTGCGGTCATACCGGTAGCTAGCGAGTAATGTCTCTGCAACCGGTATTGTAGGTGCAGCAGTTCCGGCATCCAATGCTGCCTGTAGAGAAGGCCGGTAAGCAGCCAGGGTAATCATTTTTTCCTCGGTCAAACGGCCATATACATCATAAACGTTTTTTTTCCAGCGCAAAGCGGAACGCAACCTGGCATCCTGCATCATCACTACCTGCCCGGCTGAATTATAGACATAATGTATTTCACCGGTTCCCGGCATCTTTTTCACAACCTGCCGTCCCAAACCGTCATAAGTATAAAGATAACAATAACGATCGGCAATCACATCCGTACGAGCTACAGTCAATCCCGATGAAAGTTTACCGGAACCTTCCGGACTGATCACTACACACAAGCGTCCTGCCGCATCATACACCCGGTAAAGGTCAGCCTGCGTACCGTCAAATTTCTGTCGCACCAGGATCACTTCCCCGCTGACATTTGTAAAAGTCTCCGTCAAACGGCCATCTTCATTCCGGCAACTTATCTTGTAAAGTTGTCCCCGCGGATAATAACCATTAACCTGGAAACCGCCGTCTGCAGTCAATTTTAAGCGAAAAACCTCCTGGTTACCGTTAACAGAATAAATGTAATCTATTTTTTTCCCGGCATCAACATATACTCTGCCGATCTGTTGTTCGGAAAGGAGCCGGGAAGAAGAGAGACTCTCATAGGTTTTTGACCGATATGCACTTTCAAAATTATGGAACCGTAACTGATTACTGAAAGCATTGGGATCATAAACACTTGAAGTACCCGGTCCCCAGGAAAGTACCCGCACATAAGGCAGGTAAGTACGGCTATCGCTACGTCCGGCATTATCGTAATGTACCGGAGTCACTATATCTCCTCCGGCAGGAGAAGCATATTGATTCACCAACTGTTCGGCCCTACCCAATCCGTCGTAATACGTTATGTCTGCCGCATAACAGGTTCCGCTAGCCTGATGACCGGCAGGCATCGATGTCACGTGAGCGATATAATTACGATTGGATAACAAGCCCAGACGGAATTCCATCGGATTGGTATATGCCACCTGGTTTTGAGAACGCACCCTGCGACGCACAAATTGCATATCTGAAGAGACGCGAAGATCACAAAAAGAGGTTTTAATACCGGGAAGTACAGACCAACCCGAAGAGGTGTAAACCTCCCAGTCATAAACATAAGTACCGTCACCACCGGAAGGCGGACCCGGCTCTATTCGGCAGGTAAACGGATAACTTCCCACCCATTCTATAGCCGGAAGCGTTCCCCCGTAAAGCCTGTCTTTTATTTCCGTCCCACGCCGGTAATAAAGATACATCACTTGATCTTCTTCCTGAAACGGATTAGCAGAGCCGTCAATCCGTATTATTGTATAACGGACAGCAATTACCCCATCAATAACTCCCGAAGGCTTTTGAGGCTTAAACGTCACATAACTCTCGCCTCCGTAACGACAAACCAAAGACTCCACCTGGCTGCCATTATCTACAAATCCATTATAACGAAACCGACACCGGGTTTTGCCGATCTGTACAAGTGTATCAATAGACAATATCGGCCCGGAAGGCAAACGTCTTGCAGTCCCTATCGAACCGACAGGTTTTAAGTCTTCATAACCGGGATCCGGACCATTTACATCAGGCACTACAATATAGTTATCCGAAACTCTTACGTTAAAATCGAACCTGAGGCCGGAAGCATCCACCAGAAATGGGTAAGTCGCGGAGATCCCAGAACTAGCCTCCGGATAAAATACGCCAAATGTATTTCCTGCCGGATAAACCGAAACAGAAAAATAAAAAAAGCAATAAATGAACAAAAAAATCGTTTTCATAAGCTTATATTTTAAGATTATTCTAACCTAAACACCGACAATTATTGATCCCGTTATATCCGATATCACCGGAACAAACCGAAATCTGCAATATACTTTATCAGGGATGAGCCTGCCAAATATGATAGACATATTCATCCTTCAAACGGCCTTCTCTATCCGTGACCCGTATCAACCGTCCGAACGCATCGTATTCATAATTACAGGTTACACCTGCCGGGTCCGTATACCGGGAAATACCTTTAAAAGGAGCATACTGACAGGTAATCACATGTGCGCCGGAAAGTTTACGTAATTCGGTTTCCTGTTCGGAACTTAACCCGGCAATCAAAGGTGTTTGACGAATTCCGAACAAACCTGTCACCTTCGCCACCTCTGCTAATTCGGCATTACGGATAGAAGCAACCGGATATAATCCGCCATATCCCCAAACATAAACCGTTTTTAATCCCAACGCATCCGTATACTGAAGTAAACGCCCTTGCTTATCATAAGCATCACAACTATACAACAAACTATATCCATCCATTAAAATATCCCTTTTATAATGTCCTCTCAACTGTATCAATCCGTTGAAAAGTGCATAGGTATTCTTTTCCCCGCCGGTCAGTACTTCCGACCCATCCGCCTGACGTCGTTTGATTTCTGTACGAAGCGGAAACCGAATCTGATGATCTGACAACATCTGATTGTCTATATTCGTTCGGGATACCTCCGGAATATCCGTCACATAAGTCGTATAAGTACGATGAAAAGAGCCATCTCCGCAGCTATTATCTACAATAACAGGCTGTCCCCAGGCATTATACTGATAAGCTATCTGACTCACAATCGAATCTGTTCCGTAATAATCGACCTGCCTGACCCTATCCAAAGTATAATCATCGACCAAAGTACGCGCTTTATAACCGGCATTTCCCGTTATCAGAATCCGCTCGGTATAAGCTAACGGCTTCTTACCATAAAGTTGTTCCTCCCGGCTCACAACATGTCCCTGGGGATTAAGAACTCTCTTCATAACCAACTTACCCCGTTGATTATGAAAAGAAACAGGCTCCATCGTCAGATTTTTAAAATAATCGAAGTTATTTACTATCCGCCAAGTTCCAAGCTGGGGTACCGATACCGTAAAAACAGGAATGCCTCCCACCTGATCCGGCACAGTAGCATAATTAGAAAAACAATACTCCACAGCCGAACCGTCAGTCTGTTTTTCCAGCACCCGGCTATACTCGATATGATTGGCATCCAAAGAATTATAATTATAACACGAAGATTGCTGGAAATAAAACTCTTCTGACTTGGAACGAGCTACTTTCACACAAAGCGAATAACGCGGATAATGAAGGAGTATTCCGGAACTTTTGGTCTTATCTTCCTGCTGATAGAGAAACTCTCTTGAAAAGACGGCCTGCTCACCTGTGTAATCCGTAATTTTACGAATGCGAACTCCTCCTGCCACACTATTAACAACATTTCGCAGCGTTGCTAAAAAAGCACCTTCCAAATCCCGTTTTACGGCCTTAGCATATGAATGTCCCTCATATTCAAAACAGGTATAGCCTTGTGTCGGATAGGTTAGCTTTTTCAACATGCCGTAAATCCCTTTGGAAAAAACCGGATCGCGAAGAGTACTCGTCAAAACTTCCTCATGAGTCACAGGATTTACTGCCGCAGGAATTTCGTCAGTTCCTTTACCGTTATAATATCCCCAATGATCCATTTGATAAGTCGCCGTAAGGGGACAATAAGACGTTAAATCATGATAACTCATTCTATAATCACCCTCTCCGGAAATCCGGACCTTTTCCAAGAAAAGTTTTGCATTCCCCAATGACGGATAAGTATAAAAAAAATCACACTTTTTCAATTGTTCCCGATGACCCGATAACTCTTCCGTAACAATAATGCTTGTCAGCTTTTTACCCATTGCCAGGAGTCCTTTACTCACAGTCGTTTCTGCCCGGGCCGTATCGTACTGAAAATTCAAAAACACCTTATTATCAATATTTACCGACGACAGGCGGGCTGTCTGGCTTATCAAAGGAACCGGGTTTGTACGTATTCCGGCACCGCTGGAAGTACTATTCCGATGAAAAGTAGTATTTACCACCGGGGAATAAATCCGTGATTCTCCACTTTGATTGTAAGATAAGGACACTTTACGACCGTTAGGAGCCGAAATTTCATAAAGATACCAGGAAGAAATGGTTTTGTTGTGTGGTAAAGTCCCTGTCTCGGGGTACGAGTAGTCGATCCCGTTACCGCCGAAAGTACCGAAACGGTAACGGTAACCGTCTCCCGTACGCAAAATGAAATAAGAATCACTCAACGTATTAAAATGAATCGTTTCAACTTTTATATCTCCTTTGCTTACACTCGTATTGTAAACATGGATCCGGCCATTAGCTTCCAGTTGAAAACTACCGCTATATCCCATAAAATTAAAATGAAAAATATCCGGCTGGACATCATAATAACGGTCTCCCAATTTGAAATATGTATAAAAAAAAGGAAAATAACGTTCGGAGGCAAACATTTCACAAACCCACGTTTCAGGATTTATCGATAACGAATTATTCCAAAAGTAATAATACCCTTTTACTTCCCGTTTATTACCGTAAATATCCTTCACACCCTCCATATTACATTCATCATCCGGCATTCCCCTCACAGTACGCGATATGACACCCCCGACATTCAGTAACCAATCATAACCGACCACCCCCGAGGCTTTATTCGGAAGAAAACCATTACTGGCATATTTAACCGACACCGGAAAATCAAAATCAGGATCAGTATACCTGTAAAGAGGTATTTCTGCCATCACCGTGCCTGTATATAAGTTGACAGGTGTATTCCCATAACGGATAAAACTCCATGCCTGTGGAGAAGGGAAGGTCACATTCGGATCATCCTGCCCCAGACACACATTAGCAACCCATAGAAAAACCAGACAACAGACCGCTTTATAAGACTTTAAATAAAAAAAAGAAACAGCTGTTTTCATAACAAATAATTTAAATTAACACACACTGCAAGTAAACTCCCACCAAGTAAGGAAGCACTTCAATTCTGATTTGAACTGTTTTACAAAAAGTAAAATAGCCCAAGGGAAGCAGTAGAAACTTTCCACCGGTCAAAGCGGTTATCCGAGATATACCCGTTCGATAACCAACAATTAACAAACCGTTCTCATAGGCTTTAAGTTTTAAGTGAACAGTTCATAAATCATCGGTCTTTCCGATAAAACACAGTAACAAAAGAAAATTTTGATTCCGGAATGACCCCGACAGATTTTATGATACAGTCCGATTGTTTGTAATAAATTTAATTAACAAAAAAACGACCTGCAAAAAAATAACCTTATCAACGGGATTTTAAGTGATTGATTTTGAGTACCGTTTTTTACAAAAACCTTATCAGTTCAAAAACGGTCATATTTTATCGGGGAAACAGGCGGAAAAAAGAAGATTCGGATACCGGCCTTCACAATCGGTGCTGATATCATGGCTTCAAGTATCTCACCTACATACTTGAAAAAAACAGCGAAGCAAAATGTAGAATTCGATCTAAAAAATAGTGAATGAATTCGGCTTAATAACGATACCGACACGCAGCCAATGGTGGAAATGGTTATAATCGATCATACTCTCCCCGTACCCATTGTAATATTGCAAAAAGAAATATTGATTGTCAAAACGAAACATCCGGTAGGCAAATTCGAATTGCCAATTGGCATTCAGGTTCCAACCGCCGCATTTCACCATCAGTACACTGCAAACAAACCGTTGGTTGTCGCTGATATAAGTACCGGCAACCTGCGCAATACCCGAATAACGGGGCATATATTTATTTTCATCCGCCACCATAACCGGAATCCAGAATTTAGCTTGCAGGGTATAATTCCGGTTAAAAGAATACAATCCCATAAAACTGATTTTATTCCAGCTCCGCGACCATATACTGTCCCGTCCGTTAGACTCATGTTCATATTGCAAAGAGGCCATAGCCGCAATACGGTTATTTCTGATAAAATTATGTCCGAATCCCAGGGTCGGGTTATAATTCGTCTCTTTGAAAGGAGCAGATTTACGATAAATATCCCAAAAAGATTTCTGGGTATATGTAAAAAAAAGATACACTCTCCAGGGCAACATCCGTTTATAAAGACGGTGTCTTAAACTGATCTGAAACTTTGCATCAGAATTATATTTATTGATTTTACCTCCCGAAAAATCGGTTCCGGTTATAATATAATTATCCTTATAAATAGTAAAGGCCGGGATTGTCCCTAAATCATCCGCAATGCTATCCGCCCGTACGTCTTTTTCCGAATTCACCTCCTGACCGCTTACCGACCGAATACCGCAAAAAAGCATTATACAAAGAAAAAAAATCCCATTTTTCATACATCCGTTTTTTATCAGGCAAAAGATTTACGCAATAAACAGCGGGAAAGTTCAATACTTCGCGATAATAACAGCTTTTTATACTTTCTTCCGAACAGAATTCAAGAGGAAAGATTAATTTTGCCAGACAGGAGGCTCAGCAGCTTCCGTATACAGAATAAGATCAAATACATCGAATACTTTATGGATATAAGAATAGGAGACACAGTCAGATTCATTTCTGAAAAATTAGAAGGGAAAGTTACCGGAATCATCGATACGAACACGGTAAATGTTTATTGCGAGGAATACGGCTTTGAAATACCGGGAAATACAAATGACCTGGTAGTTGTACAATCGGATTTCATTTCCTCTGCAACGGAAAAGAAAGGGAAGAACACTTCAAATGTTTCCGTAATACCCACAGATATCCTGTTCATCGGAATCGTCCCGGACAATTTTCAGAATCTTGCAGCAAGCCGGTTCGAAATCTATCTGATAAATGATGCCGCTTCTACCTGTTTATACAGTGCGGGGTATTTTAACGGAGAAAAATACACGGCATTGTCTGCCGGTAACTGTAATCCAGACGCCACAATTCTGTTAGGCACGTATACGCTGAAAGAACTGGATTCCGTTAAATCCCTGCATATCCAGGCTATCTACTATAAAAAAGGAAATTACAGCCCCCGGCCGGTAATAGATACACACGTAAAACTCAACTTAACATCGCTTTGTAAAACAGGCAATTACAAACACACGAAATGGTTCGGTCCGATGAGTTTTCTAAAACCGTTGGATCAAAAACAAGCGATAGAAGAGATAGAAATCGATCCAGAAGAACTGATCCAGGCCGAAAAAGTCAAAAAAGCAGCCGAATCCGTTAAAAGACCTCAAAAGCAAATTGTAAACAATGTCGTCGAAATCGATCTGCATTGTGATCAGATTCTCGAAACGACAGCGGGAATGAGTAATAAGGATATTTTGGAATATCAATTGGACGTTTTTCGTAAAACGTTGGACGAATACAAACTACGCCGGGGACAGAAAATCGTATTTATACACGGGAAAGGAGACGGCATCTTACGTCAGCGCATCCTTTGGGAATTACAGACAAAATACAAACGCTTCCACCATCAGGATGCTTCTTTCAAACAATACGGTTATGGAGCGACACTGGTAACAATCAAATAATATAAAGGGGTCCGGTTCGGGCAGGAAAATAAGGACAGCCTTATTCATGAGCAGGGCAAATCAAAAACTCCCTGCCGGTGTAAAATGTGCACCGACAGGGAGAGAACAACATCTGTAAAAAACAATATTGCCTTTATCTTCACCGCAAGTATACCACGATCACAGCACAGCCGATTCCCACAACCACCATAAGACCATGTATATCCAAGATATAACGATACCTGCCTCACTATTTAATGATAGTTTGTACATGCCCGTCTTTAAAAAACAGATAAAAGGAACTGTTGTACATCCATTGTACTTCTCCGTTAGCTTCCATCACTGTTTGCGGTTTACCGAAAGCTAAACGGCATTCATCCTCCGTCATACCTTTCACCGGTTTCCCGATACTGATCTCTTGCCAATGGGTAATAGCCGAGGGACGGTTGGTAACGACAAAATCGAATATATTATTTAGCAACTGCGAGCCGGACACCACAAAATCGTCCATTATCTGTCGGTGAGCTTCTTTTTTTTCTGGATTTAACTTTTCCATCGGGGTAATTTTCTTAATCACCAAAATAGGAGCCTCAACTGTTATATTCGAAAGATAATACGTGAGTTTACCCTCGGCTACCCGGAAAATAGCACGGCAATAATACGTACTTTTTTGTCCTGATCCTTCCGGAGAAGTGAGAGCAAGATTACAAGTAAAACTTCGGGCCGCGACATTCATTTCCGTAATGCCTTCTTTCAACTGGGGACAAACATTTTCTATCGTCCAAAGCAAAACATTGGCATAAATATCTTCATCCCTCACATTTGCAAAAGGCACGAACCCACTAACCACATATTTACCGGCCTCCTGAATAAGCGGGTACTTTTTCCCCGTTTCTATAAAAGTCTGCGCTACCGACGGTAATGTACACCCAAACAGGCAGCACAACATCCATATCCGTAATTTTGTCATAATATTTTATTTATATCAGAAAATACAACGCCTGCCCCTGGCAAAGACATATGAATTTTGCATAGCAAATACAACAGCAGTCTATCAGAAAGCAATCCCCAAGCGGATCATAAAATTAGAGGTATAATACTCTCCGTCTTTTTCCGCTTCAATAAATCCCCGCTGAAAATTAAAATCCAAGTTAAAATTGTTGTACCAAATCCCAATACCGGCATTCAGCCCTACGTCGTAACGACGCCAGTCCATCCCAAAACCACCGTCCTCCAAATCTTCATTCCAGTCGCCTATATTAAACTCACTTTTATCACCGTTAACGTCGATTTTGATTTTTCCGGCATAATCGAAACTGGCATAAGCACCGACATGTACATCTACTTTCAAAGCATCGGTAAACCCATAACGATAGCCTAAATGAAACGGAGAATATTGTACGTTATGAGCAATTTGAGTAAATTCATCGCCACTTTTACCTCCCCTCGAGCCGAGGCCGAACTCCATACCCCAATACATACCAAAGCTCCCCATCGGCTTCATAAAACCGTAAGTCACAGAGTATCCCGTTTTACTTTCCGAATCGTCCGCATCCCCTGCGAACTTCATCATATTTATACCTGCACGAAAGTAATTCAAAGTTTCGGAAGTACTTTTCGCAGCATTAACGCCGACACTTCTTGAAGATACAATCTGAGCATTAACGCCGATATATAACAATACGGCAATAGCTAATAAAACTACTTTTTTCATACACTTAAAAATTTTATATCAAACTGACTTTATTTATTTTACAATAGCTGAAACTTTTTCCCATGTCAGGGGAGTAACGAACTTCTCCGTACGTATCCATTCATAATCACTTTCCTGGGCCGGACGCCAGTTCTTGAAATTTGCCGGGAATCCGGTTACCACCACGCTGTATCCCTTTCCGTCTTCCGAGGATTCAATTTTAAACATCGGTGCTACGATCACATCAGCATCGTGCCTCTGCGAAGACAGGTAAACGGCACGACTACGAATATTCGCCAAATCTCCCCTCATATCAACTTCAACCTGTTCTTTGGTAAAAACCCAGACATCGTGTATACGTCCTTTGAGTGTATCCACAACCAACTCAACCGTCAGTGGTTTGGCATAAGCGGCAGTGTGTACCTCCTGCACCCGGGCCTGGGTATCACTGAAACTGGTTTTCAATGTTGCACAAGAACAAAACGTTACAACAATTCCACATAATACAACTAATCTAAAACTTTTCATCTTTCTTTATTTTAAAATTAAACATTCTTTCCACCCTGATTATACGGTTCAGGCATATCGATCGCCATTTCCGGTGCTTATTTATCATCATCAGATCAACAGATAATACATTAATTATCAATTTTTCCTGAGAAGCAGACAGTGCTGCATACAATCTACCAATTACACACTAACCTAATAAAATGAACGATTTTTCAGGCAAACCAAAAGAAAAGATCAGGCAAGGGGAAAAAAAATTAACAGATTAATATGAAACATGTTATCTTTTTTATATTTTTGCATCCATTAACTAACACAAAACAAAATTAATCGTTCGTTTAAATTAGTTGAAAGTTTGTAAAATCTGTAAAGTCAAAGTATACAATACGGACAAACCAACAATAGCTTTGAACAGCAAATTCCTTCCGAAAATTACTTTTTCAAACAGTTTATAAGTTAAAAAACAGACACAAGCCAAGAGGGTATTTAATGTTCTGGCTATAAAAAAATAAGAGTATAAATGAAAAGAACCTGGTAAAATAAAAGATTACCGGCCTCACATGACTTCCTCCTTCGTTCAAGGCTTATTAAGACAGGTTCAAAATAAATGGAAGGATAAATGAATCGTTTTACAGACAAAAAATTATCGGCCTGAGCAGGTCGTGAGACAAAGGGTAGGAATACTTCTCCCGACAAACACAATATAAAAAATCCGATAAATACATAAATTTATCGGATTTTATTTATAACTACTTTCTTCTGTTTAACACCGTTCTGTCAAATAGCGTTCCGCATCGATTGCTGCACGGCAACCGGCTCCGGCGGAAGTAATACCTTGCCGGTAATCAGGATCCATAACATCTCCCGCTGCAAATACCCCCGGCACATTCGTACGCGATGATCTCCCCTCTGTCAGGATATACCCCTGCCCGTCGGTATGAATATATTTCTTAAAAACTTCCGTATTAGGCGTATGACCTATCGCCAAAAAGAATCCGTCAATCTTTATATCATGTTCTTTCTCCTCCGGAGTACCCATCTTATAAATCAACCGGGCACCTTCCAATCCCATATCCGTCCCGAACAAATCCTTTGTATTGTGTTCAAACAAAACCTCGATATTCGGTGTTTTATTAACCTTCTCCTGCATGGCCTTCGAAGCCCGCAAATAAGGCTTTCTCACAATAAGATAAACCTTATTACATATACCGGCCAAATAAGTCGCCTCCTCACAAGCCGTATCTCCACCACCGACAACTGCTACATCTTTCCCCCGGTAGAAAAAACCGTCACAAGTAGCACACGCACTCACTCCCACTCCTTTGAATTTTTCTTCGGCAGGAATCCCAAGGTATTTTGCCGTCGCTCCTGTCGCAATAATTACAGCATCGGCCTCTATCCATTTTTCACCGTCGATCCTCACCTTATGCAACGGTCCCGTAAAATCCACTTCATCCGCCACTCCGAAACGAATATCCGTACCAAAACGCTCGGCCTGTTTCCGCATATCCTCCATCATAACAGGTCCCGTAACACCTTCCGGGTAACCGGGAAAATTTTCTACTTCAGTGGTGGTCGTCAACTGTCCACCCATTTGCATACCGGTATATAATACAGGCTTCAGGTTGGCTCTCGCAGCATAAATTGCCGCCGTATACCCGGCCGGACCTGAACCTATAATCAGACATTTTACATGTTCAATTGAATTTTCTTCTGCCATATTTTAAATTTTTATATGCAAAAATATCAATTAAAACTCATCATGTCAACTTTTAAACCAACATTTTGATCGTAGATTTTTGATTTCTGATTTAAAATGAAATGAATTGATAACAAATCAGTCTATTAAACAATTTAAAATTTACAATTCAAAAATTTACAAATTGCAGGAGACATTCCTCAAGTAAACTCTGATAAAAAAAAGAAAAATTGTAAAATATCAATAGCGAATCAAAACGCCAATAAATCATCCAATTTTGCATTATTTTATTACTATTTGGAATGAAGCGATTCATGTAATTAAAATATACAAATCAATAAAAAACAATCCGAACAGAAGTCTGAAATTCTATTATGATAAATGATTATATCTATTGTAAAATACTAAAAATAAGGTGCTTGGCGGCAAAATTCAATAGTAATTTTTATTCTTATTGATAATATAAGAGTTTATAATTATATTTGTATATATACGGAGCACAAAAGTAGTACAATTTTTGTTTACATGCAAATAAATATTGAACTATTTTACAGCAAAAATGCATTACTTGAATTAATCTGAATAATTATGGGATTTTCGGAACGTTTAGAAGAGATTATTGAAGAACGCGGCATATCCAAATACAAAATTGCCAAAGCCATTGACATTTCTGCCAGTACTATCGGGAATTATATAAAAGGCAAAACCAGACCCGATCCGACGAAGTTGTCCGTACTGAGTAAATTATTAGGAGTATCCAAAAGTTGGTTGCAAACAGGAGAAGGTCCCAAATATTTATTGGAAGAACCGGAAATCGCTTATCAGCAAACGCCAGTCGGTTTAAATGAAAAACTGGTCATCGAAAGGTTATTGAATCTACTCGACAAACAACATGAATGCATAAGGGAAAAAGATATGCAAATCACACAATTGATCCGTAAAATACCGGATGTTCCCTCACAAAACTAAACGAATGTGTAAATGCCAGAAAAACGCTATCGGTCTTTCTGGCATTTATTTTTAACGCCCGAACTGAAGATTATTCAAAAAGCTTTCGGCATCGCTATCATAATAACAAACAACAGGAGAAACAGCTTCATACGTATAAGGTACATATTCTGAAATTTGTACAGCTGCAAACTTCCGGTCGGAAGCAACCATCGCTTCCAGTTTTATACCCGTATTTACCTGCCGTTTCATATGTTTCAGATCCTCAAATCTTCTTTCCTCAATGCAATATTGCAAAGGTTGACTTTCTTTATTATCGAAATAGACCGTCGTTTTCTGTAAACGGCTACCGGTGGGCTTAAACAAATAATATTCACGCCCCATACAAAATTTGACAATACTTCCGATAATCAGGCAAACAGAAGCGGTAAAAAGAAAAGTAGAAACAGAGGAATTAGGGTCTTCTATCGAGAAACCGGCCCAGGCACACACTCCTCCGACCACAAAAGTTCCCAAAGCGATTATCGAAAATTTGTTTTGTTTGATAACTTTACGTTCGGTTACATTTTCAATATCTTCAACAATTGTTTTATATTTAGACATGACTTTATAAATTTACTTACCGGATATCGTACTCCTCCGTTTCGTTCAGTAACGACCGGGGCACAGGAATTATTTCCGGTAATACGGTTAAAAATAAGGTTGATTACAAAAATTGATAAGGATATCTACTTTTTAAATCCGAAGTTTACAAAGGGTATAAAGATAATACCCCTCCATTTTTTGCCGTGCATAGTAATCACGGAAATGAGCCTGAAAAACCTGCAAAGCCTCAAAACTGAACAACGGAGAGTTCTTCAAAAAAGCAAGCGCTTCTTTTCCTGTCAGTGTCCGGAAAGAAGAAGTACGCTTAAAAGACTGAGACCCGCCGGCCGGATTATTTTGTTGCAAAGAAAGATCGGCCACACTGTTGGTCGTAAGAATTGCCAGTAAATACTCTACATTCTCATGATCTTCCTTGATTTCTGCAAAAACGGTATTTTCTTCTGTAATATGCTTTTCCCTCAGAGTGTCATATAGTAACACCGTTGCAAATAAGAGTAATATGTAAAGTATTTTACATCGCATAAATACAGAATTTTCACCCCAAATATACAAATGTTTTACGTAATCCGGATTCGGAAAATAAAAAAAGTAATGGATATTTCAATTCTGACAGTTAAAACTGTAACGCGATCTGTTTTACAACCGTATGTATAAAGTTTAAAAATCAGAACGCTATGACAACGATAATACTTCTCATTTTTATTCTGGGTTATCTGCTTATTGCTATGGAAAGTAAAATTCACATCAACAAAGCAGCAATTGCCCTGATAATGGCTCCGTTATTATGGACATTATATACACTTGCTTCTCCGGAAACCATTATACAAGCCAATACGGCAGCCTTCCACGAATTTCTTTCAACACATCCCGATTATATTTCTTTAACCAAGGCCGAACAGGTTGTCAAGTTCATCGTAAATTCACAAATTGTCAATCAACTGGGCAATGTAGCTGAAATCTTATTTTACCTGCTGGGTGCCCTGACAATTGTCGAATTAATCGACATACATAAAGGTTTTCAAGGAATCACCGACCGTATTACAACAAACAATAAGAAAAAATTACTATGGTTAACCGGAGGAATTACGTTTTTTATGTCTTCTGTTTTAGACAATATGACTTCAGCCATCGTTATGATGACTCTTTTACAAAAAATTCTGAATACACCGCAAGACAGATGGACCTTCGGTGGCATAATTATTATCGCAGCCAATGCCGGCGGAGCCTGGACCCCGATCGGCGATGTAACGACCATCATGTTATGGATAGGTGATAACATCACCTCCGGACACATTATGCAAACTCTTTTTTTTCCGGCCCTCATTTCATTAATCATCCCGCTATGGCTCGTCTCTTTGAAACTGAAAGGAAACATTGCACATTCCGATACCCCACCTCTTTCATCCTCCGTTTCCGCCTCTCCCACTCCTAAAGAACGCAATTATATTTTAATACTCGGTATTCTCAGCCTATTGGCCGTCCCTGTATTTAAGTCACTCACTCAACTGCCTCCGTTTGCCGGAATATTGCTTGCATTAGGCATGCTTTGGGTCTATACGGAAATCATGTATAATCACCAAAAAGGACTGCCTACCCAAAATCAATACCGGATGTCTTACGTCCTGTCTAAAATAGATTTTTCATCCATTCTCTTCTTTTTAGGAATACTACTAGCAGTAGCGGCTTTGGATGCGATCGGTATTTTAAACAAACTGGCCGTATTTTCAGACAAACAAATACACAATGTATACCTTGTCAGTATTATTTTCGGTCTTCTTTCTTCGGTTATCGACAACGTTCCTTTAGTGGCAGCCTGTATGGCTATGTATCCGGTTATCAGTCCGCAATCAGCAGCGCAAATGCCGGAACCCGGCTATATGCTTAATTTTGTAAAAGACGGCACATTCTGGGAATTGATAGCTTATTGTACCGGCACCGGTGGTAGCCTTCTGATCATCGGATCAGCAGCCGGAGTCGTCGTTATGGGACTGGAAAAGATCAGCTTTATATGGTATCTGAAACACATATCCTGGTTAGCCCTCGTCGGATTTTTCAGTGGAATCGGAATCTACATATTGCAAAAAACAATATTCGGAATCTAGAATCTTTTATACCTTTGCAAAAAGCAATCAAGTATACATGGCGATTCTGACTCCAGAAATAAAAGATTTTATCCGGCAACATTTCACTGACGATACGGACAAATTATTGTTGAATGCCAGACGTTACTCACCTGTAGATGTCCCTTTTGCCGTCGATCAAATCAGAGCACGACGACAAATCAAAGAAAAGCTGCCCACCTGGTTTGCCAACTCCGATCTGCTCTTTCCGTCCCGCCTTTCTGCTGAGCAATGCTCGTCGGAAATCACTGCTCATTACAAACAGTCTTTGGTCCGGGGCCCCCGGATATGCGATCTGACGGGAGGTCTGGGCATCGATAGCTGGCAATTGTCACAACAAGCCGAAGAATTGATATATATCGAACGCTTCGCGGAATATTGCCGGGCAGCAGAACATAATTTCAAGACACTCGGCGCTACCAATATACAGATCTTAGAGGCCGATGTACGGGAAATCGTTTCCACGCTTACCGCCGATACATTTTATATTGACCCGGCAAGACGCACTGAATGCAACAGGCGGGTATTTGCCTTATCCGACTGCGAACCGGATGTATTACAATTCAAAAATATCCTTCTTCCGAAAGCCGGGCGACTCATCCTCAAAACATCGCCTATGGCCGATATTTCGGAAACTCTGAGACAACTTCCGGAAACGACTGAAGTACATATCATCGCCGTCAGAAACGAATGCAAGGAAGTTATTTTTGTACTGGAAAACACCGTAACTTCCTCGCCACGAATCCGTGTCGTCACGATAAACTATACATCGGACGGACAACAACAAGTATTTTCTTTCCCGTGGCAAAAAGAAAAAACAAGTCCATTTCAAGCGGCAGAAAAAATAGGCGATTACCTTTACGAACCGAATGCCGCTATTCTGAAAAGCGGGGCTTTCAAGCTAATCGCCACCGAATACAACATTTCAAAATTGCATTTGAACAGTCATTTATACACCTCCGGGCAAAAGATCGGGAATTTTCCGGGACGTATTTTTAAAGTAGCGAGTGTACATGAATTCTCAGGCAAGAAACTGAAACAATTGGGAAAAAGCATCGGACAGGCAAATATTACGACCCGGAATTTTCCTCTGACGGTAGAAGCTATCCGAAAAAGTTCGGGCATCACCGAAGGGGGAGAAGTTTATCTATTCGCAACTACCCTCGGTAATGCCCGGAAAATCATCATCGAATGCCGGAAAATTTAGGATTGCCGATACCAGATTTTATCGGCGACAGCTCCCCATTTCTTTGAAGTATCACGGCATTTATCGGTCAAAACGTCTACGTCTTCAGGCTTCAGCATGTCTGTAGAACGGGCACCGGAGACATGTACCACTTCTTTTAAGCTGTCCGGATTGTCCAGCAAAGGACAAGGCCGCAAATGGTTTTTATTGAAAGGTTGTCTTTCCTGATAAGCTTTGAATAAAGGCGAACGCAAAGCTTCCAGCAACGACATATGCTTAATATTTACATTGGAATAATGGATAAATGCACAAGGTTCCACATCCCCGTTCGCATTAATATGGAAATAATAACGGCCTCCGGCAATGCACCCCTTCACATACTCTCCGTCATTCCAGAAATCCATGGCGAAAATAGGCTTCGTCCGGCGGAATTCCCGTACCTGGTTATACATAAATTTACGCTGTTCGGCCGTTACCATCAACTCCGGTATAGCATCCCCTCCAACCGGCATATAAGTAAAATACCATACGAATGCCGCCCCCTTCTCAATCATAAAATCAATATATTCCGAAGAACCCACAACATCCACATTTTTCCGGTGATAGCAGGTCGACATACCAAATATGAGCCGTTTCTTTTTTAATAAATCCATGGCCCGCAACACCGACTGATAAGTTCCCTTCCCCCTTCTCATATCCGTTTCTTCCTCGTAGCCTTCTACACTGATAGCAGGAGCAAAATTACCGACTCTCAACATTTCATCGGCAAAAGCTTCGTCTATCAACGTCCCGTTTGTAAAAGCCAGAAAATAACAATCCGGATGTTTCTCACAAAGGCGTATAATATCGTTTTTTCTTACCAAAGGCTCTCCGCCCGAAAAAATAAACATATAAACCCCCAAGGCTTTCGCTTCCGTAATCACCCGGTCCAGGGTTTCAAAATCCATCGACATCCGGTGACCGTATTCTGCAGCCCAGCAACCTGTACATTTCAAATTACAGGCAGAAGTCGGGTCCATCAATATTGTCCAGGGTACATTGACACCGTATTTTTTACTGGTAATTTTTATAGCACTGTTTCCAATAATCGCAGCATTACATATCAGGGCTTCAAAAAGTTTTCTCCGTACATAAGGATCCCAGTCATTATAAGCTTTCATAACCAGGCGGGTCCAATTATTTTGCGGATCTTTCAAATATCCTTCCAAAGCTTCCCAGGAAGACCCATACGTTCCGTCAGAATCCAATTTCCTCATCCATTTCAAAGCTTTAGGTGCATTTTGTTCCGGATTTCTCTCCACATAATTCAGTATCTTCTTCATCGCAAAAGCTTGCATCTGTGTCTTAAAGGTCTTCATCGGCTATAAAATTATTATCGGTTATGTATTTATAAGATTTTCAATTTTTCCTATAAACGCATAACCGATAAATAAGTTTCACCGGTATTTTAAACCGGTTCGCCGGATTATTGCTTTGTTATAAATGTCCGCCGTTGATCATAGCTGACATCCCCCTTTGCTTTTACATATTTCACCATGGCATCCACCAGCAATATACCTGTATTCTCTCCCCTGCCTTTTCCCACAAAATCATACGTACTATTCACATAATTACTCAATCCGATTCTATATTTCCGGGTCGTATCCGTTACTTTTTTCCCCGCAGCATCCACCAACACAACATCCACTCCTTGCCCGTCCTTATTCTTTACAATTGTATATCTTCCCTGAGAAACAAACAGATCAATCCGCCGGCGGTCCGGATCTTTTATTCCGTTAAAACGATTCAATATCAGCTCTTTTATCTCCGGTAATGTCAATTCCTGAACAACGATATGATTGGCAAAAGGCTCTATTCTGTATATCGTTTCCAGAGTAATATCTCCGGCAGGTATCGAATTATAACGTACTCCGCCGCTATTATAAAATGCGAAATCACATTTAGCAGCCGTACACATGGCATCCGTTACCATACAGGCCACGTTTTCTTTGTATTTCATTCCCTTTGATGTCGTTCCCAATTTCTCGTGAAATTCCGGACAATTCATATAATTTTCCACCATAGCGGCAATCTCGGGATCTTCGGCAAAAGAATCCAGTTTGACTGCTTTATAAGTCTTGCCCACCAATTTCTTCCCATGAAAATCAAGATATGTCAGGCCGGCATATTTAAGATTGGAACCCGTTTGACTGACCAACACATGATTGATCAAACGGGTATTCTCGATCAATGTATGGGAATGTCCGCCGATAATCACATCAAATTCAGGCATAAGCACCGCCAATATAGAGTCAGCCGTATAACCGATATGTGTCAGCCCGATCAACACATCACACTGATTTTTCAATGCTTTATTCTCTGCTGCAACTTCTTTATAATAACGAAAAGTAATATTTTCCAAATTATCCGGATTGGTAGCCGGAATATGAGATTTTGCATTCGTCTCGATCAGGCCGAGAAAACAAAATTTTATTCCTGCCTCATCGATCATCTCATAAGGTTCAGGTTGGCCCAATTCGCTATGTGCAGCCTGCACATTAGCACAAACAAGCGGAAATTGCGACTCCGCCATTCTCTGCTTCAACACAGCAGGTCCGTAATCAAAATCATGATTTCCGAAATTTCCCACCTGAAAACCGACTTTATTCATCAAGTCAAACATTGGTTTCCCCTTTTCTTTAGCATTATCTACATACACATTACCGGAAAAACGGTCTCCCCCATCCACCAGTAACACATGAGGATTCTCCGCACGTATCTGCTTTACAAAAGTGGCAAATTTCGGGAAATTTGAAATCTGAGCATGGATGTCATTCGTGGAAATAATGACGACACGTGTCGTAACTCCTTTCTCTGTACGACAAGAAGAAAATATTACTGCAAAAAGCAATAAAATCAACGAATAATTTTTTCTGAACCGCATAATATCTGATTTCTGTTTTGACGCCCGAAAATAATAATAAAAATCAACTTTTCTCTTTTTTTCAGCGTATATACCACAATTAAATAAAAAACAAATCATCCTTAAACCATCATATTATGAAAATAAAAACAGGACGGGGAACCATCGGACTGACCCTTTTACTGGCCATTTATTCCATTTCCATGGTTACTTCACTTCCGGGTTTGGCTATTTCTCCCATCTTAGGAAAAATGGAAACGGTATTCAAACACGCCAGCAAATTGGATTTACAAATGCTGGAATCCCTCCCCTCCCTTATCATTGTACCTTTTATACTCATCGCAGGCCGCCTGTCCCTGATTGTCAACAAAAAGAAATTACTGATCGCAGGATTAGCCATATTTTTCGCATGTAGCATCATATACCCGTTTGCCAAAACCCTGACCTTGCTCTTAATCATAAGTGCCTTATTAGGTATCGGAGCCGGCATGGTCGTTCCGTTTTCCACCGGATTGATTGCAGATTATTTCACCGGTTCGCACCGCACCCGCCAGCTCGGTATTGCCTCCGCAATCAATAACCTCACTTTGGTACTCGCTACATTATTGTCCGGCTTTCTGGCCGGTATAGATTGGCATTACTCATTCTTAGTATATTGCTTTGCAGGTATTTCTTTATTTTTTGCCTTCTACCTAGACGATAAACCTCCCTACCTGACAGATTCCCAAAGCAAAACGGCCCAGTCACATACAGCAGGTTCGTCAGCAGGCTTCAAATGGCCTTTCAATCTGATGTTTTTCTATTACTTTATCACTTTTGTGGTATTGACCATTCCTTTTAACCTCTCGCTATATATGCAGAATCTACACATCGGGAATCCGGGAACGTCCGGTACCCTTATTTCCGTTTTTTTCCTGGCCATCACCTTACCGGGATTCGATATTACCCGGGTGATCTCCTGGTTTAAAGGCTACACAAATTTTATCTCTTTAGCAGCCATAGCTGCCGGACTTATTTTATTCGTTTTTAAAAGTAATATTTTCCTCCTTACCATCGGTGTGGTATTAACCGGTCTGGGTTATGGAACCATGCAACCCATCATTTATGATAAAACAGCCAGGCAAGCAGCAAATAAAGATGCAACCTATGCGCTCTCACTGGTTATGGTCATGAATTATATAGCCATCATCACCTATCCTTTTATCCTAAGCTGGATAACTACAGATACAGCCTATTTCCCCTTCGTTTTCAGTTTGATTCTGGCATCCGTTTTCACCGTATATGCCTATTTCCGCAAAAACACCCCGGTTGTCGGTATGCCGAACGGATAATGTTAAATATTGCATGCCTATGAACATTCATTTCTTTACACACGTATCTATCCCAATAATCCAAAAATCAAAACACGATTATATTTAAATATCAACAAACTAAAGTAATTCAAACTATGGCAACAAATTCCAAAAAAATCGGGAATGCAGCAAAAATCGGCGTAGTAACACTCGCCATTATGAATGTTGCAGCGGTAGTAAGCCTCCGCGGACTCCCGGCTGAAGCGGAGTACGGTCTTAGCTCCGCCTTTTACTATTTGTTCGCAGCAATTGTATTTTTGATCCCGACCTCAATGGTCGCCGCAGAACTTGCTGCAATGTTCTCCAATAAAGAAGGTGGTGTATTCCGCTGGGTAGGAGAAGCTTACGGAAAACGTTACGGTTTTCTGGCTATTTTTCTGCAATGGATCGAAAGTACAATCTGGTATCCGACGGTATTGACTTTCGGTGCTGTTTCCATTGCATACATCGGTATGAATGACGTACACGATGCAGCTCTCGCTTCGAATAAAATATTCACTCTGATTACGGTGCTGGTCATCTATTGGGTCGCTACCTTTATTTCTCTGAAAGGATTGGGTTGGGTTAGCAAAATTTCCAAAATCGGAGCGATGGTCGGAACGATCATACCTGCCGGGTTATTAATTCTTTTCGGCATTATCTACCTGGCAACCGGAGGGCACAACAACATGGACATGAGTCAGGGCTTCTTCCCGGATTTATCCAATTTCAACAACCTGGTATTGGCATCCAGTATTTTCCTGTTTTATGCCGGTATGGAAATGATGGGTATCCACGTAATGGATGTACAGCCTCCTGCCAGTAAAAACTACCCGAAAGCTATTTTTATGGGGGCTATCATGATTGTTATCATTTTCGTCCTGGGTACTTTTGCACTGGGCCTGATTATCCCTGCTAAAGACATCAGCCTGACACAAAGCTTACTCGTCGGATTCGACAACTATTTGAGCTACCTGCATCTGCATTGGGCCTCTCCGATTATCGCCATCGCTTTGATGTTCGGCGTTCTGGCCGGTGTACTGACCTGGGTTGCCGGTCCGTCAAAAGGTATTTTCGCTGTCGGAAAAGCCGGATATCTGCCTCCATTCTTCCAAAAAACGAATAAAATCGGAGTTCAGAAAAATATTCTGATTATACAAGGCTGTATCGTTACTCTACTATCCTTGCTTTTCGTCGTGATGCCTTCCGTACAATCGTTCTATCAGATGTTATCCCAGTTAACGGTACTGTTATATCTGATCATGTACATGTTGATGTTCACCGCTGCCATTGCCCTACGCTACCGTATGCCTAAAGCCGAACGGCCTTTTGCTATCGGCCGCAAAAGTAACGGCTTGATCTGGATCGTTGCCGGAATCGGCTTCCTGGGTGCTTTATTGGCATTCGTTTTGAGCTTCATTCCGCCTTCTCAGATCAACACCGGAAGCAACACCGTATGGTTTACCGTATTAATTCTCGGATGTGTCATATTTGTAGCTATTCCGTTGCTTATCTACGCTATGCGTAAACCGTCCTGGAAAGACCCGAACGCAGAATTCGCTCCTTTCCATTGGGAAGAAACTCCGGCTGTAGCAACACAAGCCAGCAACAATGCAGTCAATAATACAACAACAAGGAACAACAGTGAAGGTAGTAGTAAACCCACTACACCTCCTGCCGGTAAATAACGATTAAAAACGAAATAGATGAAAAAAATAAAAATAGACGATATACGAAGCGTGGTTAAGGAAGCTTATGAGAAAGTAAAGACCATGCAAGGCGGAAAGAATGCCGATTATATCCCTTTCCTGGCCAAAATCGATCCCCAATTATTCGGTATTGCTTTATGCCTCCCGACAGGAGAAGTGATCGAAGCAGGAGACACCAATTATGTTTTCGGCATTGAATCGGTATCTAAAGTATATACTGCCGTACTTGTACTCAGACAATACGGAGCCGATGAGATTCTCAACAAGATCGGAGCCGATGCCACCGGTCTGCCCTTCAACTCGATCATGGCCATATTATTGGAAAAAGATCACCCCAGTACACCTTTGGTTAATGCCGGCGCTATCAGTGCCGACAGTATGGTAAAACCACTCGGCGACAGCAACGGCAAATGGGGTGCGATCGCCGACAATATGACAGCACTTAGCGGTAGCACATTAGTTCTGCTGGACGAATTATACAAATCGGAAACAGCTACGAACTTCAACAACCGTTCCATCGCCTGGTTATTGAAAAACTATGGCCGTATTTACGACGATCCGGATATGTCCTTAGACCTGTACACCCGCCAGTGCTCTATGGGTGTTACGGCTAAACAATTAGCCATAGCCGGATGTACTATCGCCAACGGAGGCTTGAACCCTGTTACCAAAGAACAGGTTTTCAAGGAAGAGTTATCTCCGAAAATCACATCGTTAATCGCAACCGTCGGTTTTTACGAACATACCGGAGACTGGCTTTACAATAGCGGTATTCCTGCAAAAAGCGGAGTCGGAGGAGGTGTTCTCGGCGTAATGCCCGGAGCATTCGGTATTGCAGCTTTTGCACCGCCTTTGGATGAATTTGGAAACTCGGTCAAAGCACAGGCCGCCATCAAATACATCACACAGAAACTGGGTCTCAATATTTTCCGTAATAACAATATCGACTTTGAAATGTAAAATCCGGAGGATGTCCTAATGGACATCCTCCTCTCATACACGCCTCGACATGAAAAACAACCGCTCATTGGAACACATATTGAATATACTGGTCATATTAGGCAGTATATTTATTATCATCATTCTATCCATCGAATTACTCTCGACGACTCCTGTTTTGAGCAATCGTTTCATTTTAAATTCCCATTTGGTCGTATGTACAATCTTCTTATTGGATTTTTTCGTACGTTGGTATTACAGCAGTCAGGGCTGGACGTTCGTATGGCGCAACCTCTTCTTTTTATTTGTATCGATTCCCTATCTCAATCTGGTTACAGCCTTCACTCCGGTGATCTCCCACAACTTATGGATTACCCTCCGGCTGATACCTCTTGCCCGGGGTATCTACGGTATTTCTTTAATAGTCAGTTGGATCACCAGAAGTAAAATCACCAATCTATTCATCACCTATCTGGCCATCCTCTTTGTCATTATTTATTTTTCCAGCATCGTATTCTTCTTTATGGAACATCCGGTCAATCCTCCGGTTAAAACATACTGGGATGCTTTTAACTGGGCCATGATGAATGTGACGACTGTCGGATCGAACATCTTCGGTGTCACTAAAATCGGTCAATCTTTAGCCGTATTATTGGCGGCCTCCGGAATGATATTTTTCCCGATCTTCACCGCCTACGTGACCACAAAATTCCAGAATAAAAGAAAAGGCACAGAGAATAATTAATTGGTAGCAAAGTAGTGCAAAAATTGAAACAATTTTCAAATTTCCACTACATATTACTCCATAAAAATTCTTTTAAAAAAACGGTGCCTATGTAAAAAGACCATCTATATAAATTGCTTAAATTTATATAGTCTAAATTTGTCAAACCCATGAAATCGGAAGACAATATCATTATTTACCAGACAAAAGACGAAGGAACCTCTATTGAGGTCAAGTTTAAAAACGAAACATTTCGGATAAACCGCCAGCAAATGGCCGAATAATTCGGTCGTGACATAAAAACCATTGGTAAGCATATAAATAGCGCACTCAAAGAAGAATTAAGAGGTATCCCGGTTGTCGCAAAACTTGCGACAACTGCCAATGATAGAAAAACCTGTCAAATGGAGTATTATAATCTCGAAATGGTCACCTCGGTCGGCTATCGCGTTAAATCCGAACATGATACACAATTCCGGATTTGGGCCAATAAAGCAACAACATGCTTATGTTTTTAACCGAAGCCGTCAGCCTATACAAACTAGCGGCGTGGCCGTACCGGGACAGGTATTTGGTAAGGTCGGCGGCAGGCCTGTAAGCAGCAAAGGCGATGGCTGTGTTAAATTATTTTACAACCAGACGATTCTTCCGGTAAACAAAATAGAACACCTGGGGCAGAACGGTAAACGAAAGTACCATACAAATCAGGATACCTCCGACAATCATAACGGCCAATGGTTTCTGCACTTCCGACCCCATTCCAGTGGACAAAGCCGCGGGCAAAAGTCCCATAGCCCCCATCAGGGAAATCATCAGCACCGCCCTCAGACGCGTCCGGACGGCTTCATCCATAGCATATCCGATATCCCGGCTACGCTGCAACAGAGATTTCATTAACGAAGTCAATAAGATGCTGTTGATCGACACAATGCCGAACAAGATAATAAATCCGATACCTGCTGAGATGCCGAAGGGTATCCCTGCCACCCACAACGATATAAAACCACCGATAAAAGCATAAGGAATCGTACTGGCAGCAATCAGCGTATCCTTCACCGTTCCGAAATTCATGTAGAGCAGGAACAGGATCAGGCAAATGACAGCCGGAACAATCCCGGCCAGTCGCCTTGTTGCCCGTTGCTGGCTCTCGAATTCACCACTCCACATCATCCGGTTGCCCTTGTCCAACCGGATTTTTTCACGGACGACATTTTGTGCTTCATCAATCGCCGAACCCAAATCACGGTCGCGGATACTGAACCCGATTCCCACATAACGGCTGCTTCCCTCCCGGTAGATAAAAGCAGGCCCGGTGACAAACCGGATATCAGCAATCTCTTTCAGCGGCACCTGTTTACCATCCATGGTCGGAATAAGAATTTCCCCGATTTTTTGTTCGTCATTACGGAATTCTTGCTGAAAACGGACCACGACATCAAAGGTTCGCTCGTTTTCATAAAACGAAGTCGCCGCTTTTCCTCCGATAGCCATCTCAATAACAGCCTGAGCATCAGCCATCGCCACGGCATAATCAGCCATCCGAGCTTCCTGCAATTTAATCTGTAACTCAGGTAAACCGATACTCCGGAATACATTTACATCCTCAATACCCTGCACTCCCTTGATAGCATCGGCAGTCTGATCAGCCAGAGCCTCCAGCTGATGCAGGTCATCGCCGAAAATCTTAATCACCAGGGCACTTTTTACCCCTGCCACATATTCTTCCACATTATCCTGGATCGGCTGACTGAAAGCAAACACAATCCCCGGATAAATACTCAGGGAATCCTGAATCTGAGCCACCAGCTCATCCTTGCTGATCCGGTGCTTCCACTCCTTTTCAGGTTTCAGTTCCGTATGAAATTCTATGTTGAAAAATCCCGTCGCATCCGTTCCGTCATTGGGACGCCCCGTTTGGGTCAGGATGAAATCCACCTCCTCAAATTGCAGGAGACGCGCCTTCATTTCCCGGGTGATACGCACAGCTTCGTCCAGATTTACACTGTTGGGCAAAGTTGCCCTCACATAAATAGCCCCTTCGTTCATACTGGGTATAAATTCCGTTCCCCAAAACATAAACCGGGCCACGCATACCGCCAGCACCAGTAAAAAAACGATGATCGTAGAACGGCGGTGGCGACAAGTGTAAGCATACAAACCAGAAAGCCATGTAATCAGCTTACGGGTAACGAGTGTAGTCTTTTCCTTAAAAGGCTTCGTCAGCAACACCTTACACATCACCGGCACATAAGTCAGCGAAAGGATCAGCGAACCCAGCAGCGCATATCCAAGTGTAAACGCCAGAGGAGAGAACATTTTCCCCTCCACTTTCTGAAAAGAGAAGATCGGGAAAAGAGCCACCACCAGAATTACCTGTGCAAAAAAGATATGCGAAGCCACCCCCCCTGCACTTTTCTTAATGATCCCCCCTTTCGAATAAGAGGCAAAACGCCGCCCCATCTGCTCAGATTTATTCAAAAGTGCTACAAAAATCACCTCCACGATTACCAGAGTACCTTCGAGCAACAAGCCGAAATCCAAAGCCCCCATTGAAATCAGATTGGCCGGTAATCCCTGTATCCGCAGCATAATCACAGCAAACAAAAAGGCTAGCGGAATCACGGAAGCTACGATAACCGTCGTCCGCCAGTTGAAAAGAAACAAAAACACAATAACGGCCACCAATAAAATCCCTTCCAGCATATTTTTCAACACGGTATGCACGGTAGCATCCACCAATTTAGTACGGTCCATAAACGGAACAATCTGTACTTCTTTCGGTAGCACCTGTTCATTCAGTTCACGGATTTTATCTTTCAGAGCCGCAATTACCTCACTGGGATTTTGTCCGCGCAGCATGATCACAATCCCCTGAACAATATCATCCTCCTCGTTCAGTCCCACCTGTCCCTGCCGTGGTTTGGAGGAAACGCTTACCGTGGCTACATCGCGCACCCGGATCGGAGAACTGCCCTTTACTTCAATCAAAATATTCTCGATATCCGCGACACTTTCCAGTAACCCGACTCCCCGTACCACATACGCCTGGCTCCCTTTTTGGATCACATCCCCGCCGACATTGATATTACTTCCGGCAACGGCCTCATACACCTCCAGCGGAGAGATTCCGTAATTATTCAGTTCCACAGGATTCACCTTGATTTCAAAAATCTTCTCCTCCCCGCCGAAAGTCGCAATCGTCGCAATACCCGGTACTGCCAGCAATTCGCGCTGTACCACCCACTCATTCATCGCCGACACCTCCCGGACAGGCAGGTCGCTCCGGAGATAATATCTGAAAATTTCTCCCGTAGCTCCACTGGGTGGTTCAATCGAGAGTTCCACACCCTCCGGTAATTGCAATTCCTGCATCCGGTTTGAAGCATATTGCTGGGCATAAAAATCATCCACTCCGTCCTCGAACAACACATTCACCACCGCCAGACCGAAAAGAGAAGTTGAACGTACATCCGTCTTGCGCGGAATAGTATTAAGTTGCTGCATAATAGGCAGGGTGACAAACTTCTCCACCTCCTCCGCGCTACGCCCGTTCCACTGGGCAATAATTTTCACCCGGGTATTCGTCACGTCGGGATAAGCTTCGATAGGAGTATTCCGGTAACAAACAATCCCGGTAATCAGCAATATCCCGGTCAGGAAAAGAATGAAAACATGATTACGGAGCGAAAAACCAATAATATTCCCAATAAACTTATGCATAATTATTTACTCTTTAATTCGTTATAAATCAACAACTGATTTTTCGCAACTATCTCTTCGCCCGGTTCTACTCCGGAGGTAAGGTAAGTAGTCCCTCCATGACTTCCGGCAACAACCACTTCGCGGACGGCAAATTCATTCCCTTTCCGGATCACAACAAAATAAGTATCATTATCAAAAATAACCGCTTCCGAAGGCAGTGACACTGTTTTCTCCCCGGATTGGTTACGCAGCCTGACCACCACTGACATTCCGGGTTTTAGCTTCATCTCTTCGTTAGGCAAGACTATGCGGGCTTTCAGCACTTTATCTTCCGGATCGAAAACCTGCGCCAAGGCACTGATTTTCCCCCGGAACACTTCATTCGGATACGAAACAGAAGTAATGCTGGCCTCCATCCCTTCTCCGACAAACTGAAGGTTACCTGCATAGATATTGGTCATGACCCAGACTTCCCGTAAACCGGCAATCGCAAACAAAGGCTCTGACTCGGCAAAAACGGTTCCTCCTGCTGCTCCCTTTTTGGTAATTACATAACCGCTGGCCGGAGCAAGTACCGAGAAAACCCCTCCGCCCTTACTGTTTCCATACAGGGCAATATCCGCTTTTGCTTTTTCATAAGCAGCTTTCGCCTGCCGCACTTGTCCCTGAGCTTCCAGATACTCTTTTTCAGACAACATCTGGTCTGCAAACATCGTCTCTGCACTTTGCAGTTGCCGTTCAGCCACCTGTAACGAGGATTCCAGGGCCGTTAACTCCGATTGCAGGGCACTCAATTCCGCCGAGCGGATATCCAGCATCACCTGCCCTTTGGTAACCCGGTCACCCAAAGCAAAATAAGTACGCTCTATAATCCCGTTGACTAATGACGAATAACTTACCGTCAGATCAGGATTAGCAGTGACACGTCCGGCAAAAGTAAGCTCCCTCGTTTGTTGCCCTTCCACTGCTTTAACAGTCTTCACACGGGCGGCCAAATTCCCGCGAGGGCTGTTTTCCTGTCCGTCTTCCGGTTGCGGATTCCTGCCGCACGCCACGACTGCCAAAGCAGCCACTATCATCAAATATACTTTTCTCATGGTTTGCCGATTATTTCTGTTCCTATTGTATAGCTTAATTCCTCCAATCCCAGCTGTACATCCCGTTTAGCAGCCAGGACAGCTTGTTTCGCATTCTTGTATGTTTCCATAAAATCCATATATTCCACCATCGAAATATTTTTTTCCATCAGGTTTTTGGTATAAACATCCAGCATCTCGTCCAATTTTGACAGAACGGGTGTCCGGACAGTCCGTTCATAGAGGGCATATACATCCGTATAATTAGCGTATGCCTCCGCCACTTCGTTAAAAATTACCGCCTCCTGCTGATTGGCCAGCAATTCGCTCTGCTGCTGCGAAAGCCTGGCCGCTTTGATTGCACCCTGATTCCGGTTGAAAACAGGAATATCCAATCCAATTCCAAACCCGACAAAATCACGCCATACCCCACCACGACGGTCATAACCCACACTCAGATTCAGATCGGGAATCCGCAGACTCTTTTCATACCTGAGCGATTGCCTGTAATATTCCGTCTGAAGCTTCTGTAACCCCAGGTCGGCCCGTTGCTCCATTGCTTTTCCCTGGATTGCGGTAAGGTCTATAGCCCCGGGAGCCGGCAGGGGTTCCTGATCCGGTACCACCTCAATCCTCAGATCCTCGCGGATAGAAAGCAGGTTTTTCAAATTTTTCCGGGCCGCATTCAGTTCCACCCGGACCTCTTTCATTTCATTTTCCATTTCCAGCAGGGCTGACTGCAAGCGAACCAGTTCATTTCCGGACAAATTGCCCCGGCTATGTAATTTTTCCGAAGCAGCGATCAACTTTTCGAGAGACTCCTGCTGCCGAATTAAAGCTCTTTGATAATCCTGCAAATACACGAGCCCGGTAATGGTCTTACGCAACTCAGTTTTCAGCCCTTTCAGGATCAGTCCGAACTGCACCACGGCCATTTCACGGGAAACTTGTTCCATTTTCACCAGTTTTGCCCGTTTCCCGGACACACTGATCATTTGGCTCAATTCCGCCGAAAATTGAGTATTGCGCGCAAAATTCCCGAACAGGGACGGAATCGTCTCCCCCTCACGCTGACCTGCAGAACTCCAAAGGTTCACCCCATCCAGTGAAAACGAAGGATTATTCCACAACCGGGCCTGTTCAATCACAGCATCGGCCATAGGAATAGCCAGCTGCCGGGCTACCAACTCCAGATTTTGTTTCAGGAACAGCGCTTCTATCTGCTCCGGTTTTAATTGCAACACCTGCTGTTGCGCACTGATTTTGAAAGAAAAACACACCCAAAGGAGTATCCATAAATACCTGCACATATACATCTTGGTTTTGCCTGCAAAATTAGGCTGCGTCCTTTTTCCGGGCCGTTAGAAAATTCTTAGAATTTTATTAGAATTTCATTAGAAAGTTGGAAGGAAGTAAACAGAAAGTAAGAATATCCTTATTTTTGCAACATGGCAAGAATACTTATCATCGAAGACGAAATCAGGGTGGCCGAACTGCTCAAGCGTGGTCTGGAAGAATCGGACCATGCCGTCTCCTTAGCCTTTAACGTCACCACAGCCCTGCAATTATTCGGAGAATTAACGTTCGATATGATCATTTCCGACGTCATCCTGCCCGACGGCAGTGGTTTTGAGTTGTGTCAGCAAATCCGTTCTCGGGACACCAACATTCCCATACTGATGCTGACAGCACTGGGGACGACAGACGACAAACTGGCCGGATTTAATTCCGGAGCAGACGATTATATGGTGAAACCTTTCGATTTCAGGGAACTGGATGCCCGGATCCACGTCCTGCTAAAACGCAGAGGGAACGATGCACACATCCGTCAGATCAAAGAAATCCAATATGCCGACCTGAAAATCAACCTGCAAACCCGATCGGTCAGCAGGCAAAACATTCCCATCCTCCTGACCCCCAAAGAATACAATCTGCTGTTATTTTTTGCGCAAAATCCGGAACGCGTATTATCCAGAAGCGAAATCGCCGAAAAAGTATGGGATACCCATTTCGATACAGGCACCAATTTTATCGATGTATACATCAATTACCTCAGAAAGAAAATCGATAAAAATTTCAACGTAAAACTAATCCACACTAAACCCGGCATGGGTTTTATACTCACCACCGGTTATGAAAATCCCACGTCCGAAGGGCTTCCCCCAAAATGACGATGGATCGAAAACCCCATCTGGTCACTGAACAAAAACAATATTCACATGAAAATACGCACCAAACTGACCCTCCGATATCTGCTGGTATCTACCCTGCTGGTCATCTTTGTGTTCTTCGCCCTCGAAGAAACGCTTTTTCCTCAAAAAGGGTACGATATGCTGCGGATTCTCAATGTCAAATTATTCGCCATCTGGACCATCTCTTTTATCATTCTTTTCGTCATTGGCTATTTTATGGCCGGAAGCGCACTGAAACCCGTTTCTCATATCATCCGGCAGGTAGAAAACATAACGGCTTCCAATCTGAGTAAACGGGTCGAAGTCGAAGACATCAAAGACGAAATCGGAGAATTGGCGACCACTTTCAACAAAACCCTCGACAGGCTCGAAAAATCCTTTGAATCCCAGAAAATGTTCATCAGCCACGTATCCCACGAGCTGCGGACACCGATGGCAGCCTTGATTGCAGAACTGGAATTGTCGCAACACAAGGAACGGTCAAACCAGGCCTACAAACAAGTCGTTGCCAACGCCCTCGAAGATGCCCATAAAATAGAAAGGCTGGCAGCGGGATTGCTCGACCTGGCCAAAGCAAGCTATCATATCGACCAAATCAACATCAGCGAAGTACGGCTGGATGAACTATTAATCGATGCCTGTAACATTATTACCAAAGCTAATCCCAAATATAAGGTAGACCTCGCTTTTGACAACGAAAGTGACGATGATGACAGCATGATCACAGTCTACGGAAACGAATATCTCCTGCGGACGGCTTTTGTCAACCTGATCGAAAACAACTGCAAATTCTCAGACAATCATACTTCTCTGATTCAAATTTCCTTTTCCGGCACCAAGGTGACGATAACCTTTTCAGACAACGGAATCGGTATACAACCGGAAGATCTGCAACAATTGTTCACCCCTTTTTACCGGGGCAGCAACCGGTATTATTCTCCGGGCAACGGAATCGGCCTGGCCCTTGCAGAACGGATCATCACCCTCCACCAAGGCGAAATCACTGTACGGTCAGAGCCAGGAAAAGGCACCTGTTTTACAACCATACTGACACATATATAAGCACAGGAGAACAGAGCTATTGTGCGATACCCCCCATACACATCGTGTCCTGCAGCACAGGGACACCACTTCCTTTCAACTCCTTACTTTAAACGGATACAACCTGTATCCCATCTGCTTACGGCAATATATTCCGCCAATATAACAGCCAAGAATATGTATTAATAAAAATAAAACAGACATTTCAGAATGTATAATATTTTGTCGCAAGAATATTTAAACTTTATATTATTTTTGCCCGGGAAATGCAAATTTCATTAACCAATAAAACCACCCATGGAACCCAGGAAACAAATGAGCAGAAAGACCTACAAAAGGACAATAGGCCTGCTTTATCTTCTCTGTCTGATTATATTCGATTTTTTATACCTGTTCCTCCCCACTGATCTTGAGGCACAAAGATGGTACGGATCAGCAACTGTCTTCATTCCGTTGGTTCCCTTGTGGGTTACTTCTATCATTACGCTGCTGGTGTGGGCATTACTAAGGCTGACGGTTCCGCTAGAGTCTTTAACCGATGAAGAACGCAACCGACCGTTACTCCGGCGATTGAACTACCTGCAGCTTTTCGCTTGCACAGGAACACTTATCGCGGCAATATGGGCCGTTTCTTCTTTTTTCATGCAACGTCTGGTGACAGACGCCATACAGATTTCCGGTCAGGATCTCATCAATTTCTACCTGTTTCATATTATTACTATCGCATTTGCTTCCGCCTTGCTTTATGCAGGAGCACATACCCGGAAGATCGGGCTCATCCTGCTGTGTTTTTTGTTTTTCATCGTAACCATCTCCCTGAATTGGTTCGGGTTGATTACTGTATTAAACGTTTCCTACAACACAAACAATCCCTGCGAGAACTCCTCTCCCAATGAATACATTGAAAATGATGATCCGGTGGCAGAAACAGACTATATGACGGACAACGTTCAGGAATGGGAAGAGATGGACGACGAACCGGGATTGATGGATGAAGCCGGAAACAGTCTCGTCCACTATTGTAAGGAATACATACAGAACAAGCCCAAGGCAGGCTTTACTTTCACCGCTAATCTGTTGATGGATTATCACGACCTCCAACAGGAAAAACCCGATGAAAACTATGCCGCCGAAAGTCATCCGTGGTCAGACAAAATGAAATGGATCGATGCCGGGGATTGCTATCCTCTCTACCTGTTGACATCGGCGATCCTCGGCCAGACAGACCTGAACGAAGACGAAGTTTATGAAACCCTGTGTGATCAGGTATTACCGGTTGTCGTACAGGAATTAAATGACAACAATCTTTATCCCGGCTCACAACTGGAAACGCTGATCAATCTGCTGGATTATGCCTACCGGGATCTGCAATCGCCTGAAGATGAAAAACTGGCAGCCCTTTACAACGAAATGGCTTCGGATGATTTTCTTCACCTGGAGGCGGCCGATTTGTTTCCTTATTTCACACAGCCGTATGCTGTCCTGCACAGTGATTGCGATGATATGCAGGTGATCTGGGCCTACTCCTTCTGGGCACGCCGCTGGAATGACGGAAGTATCAGTCTCTGCCGCCGGATACTCGACAAAATACTGGAAACCTGGCCCAACAAGACCTGTACAACAGCAACAATGGCTAAGACAGAACAATATTACCGTGCAAACCGCCGGAACAGCAATTATAGCCGGGAAGAACTCTTACAAGAACTGGAAAATGCCTTTGCCGATGCACCCCGTCCTGAAGTGGAAACCATACTGCTCGATGAGATGGAAATCGGCAAACGGGCAGAGATCGGAGAAATATTCAGCCGTTACGCCTGGCAGGAAATCCCTGCCGCTACGCTCTACCAAAATGCAGAGGCGCTATCGTGCTTCACCCCCCAAGGATTCCGGTATTATCTGCCGGCTTTTCTCTCAGAAACGATCCGGAATGACAATCCGGAAAAAAATCTTCTCGCTCCTCTGCTCCGTTCCCTTACTTATATCCGGATGTCTCCGGAATATGGGTGGAATCATTTCGCTGTTTTCTCCTCCGAACAGGGAAAAGCCGTTTACCATTGCCTCGAATGGATGGCCGCAAACCATAACGACGCTTCCGTCCATTCATCGCAATTGCAGCAGGCAACCGAAAGCTGGTGGCTACGGTATGAAGAATAAGGGGAATAGGGAGGAAACGAGTTTCAGGAAAAACAGGATAAAATACAATATGTATAAATCAAAAATATGCTTGGAATAAAATTTATATTATTTATCATCTTATCGATAATCATCTTGATTACCATATACTTCATCTTCGTGCGAGCTGCCAGAAACCTGAAAAGATGGAAAGCAATGGAACCTTCATTTATCAAAGAGGTTGAAAAAAAGATGGGCCAGAAAATTATATATACCTCAGTACAGAATGCAAGCTATTCAACGGATTTCAGAAACGGGAATGAGTTTTGGCTATGGATAGCCTGCACGGCAGATTATACCGTCATGGCTCTGAGAGATGAAATAATAGAGAGCGACAAGGAAGTGAATCTCATCATTGCCCGCAGAAAAGATGTTACTGTCGCACGGTTGGAAAAATACTTCGCCACAATTGAAGTCAGAGGGATAAAACCGGAAACGTTGAAATTCACTATTATCGTCAGAAAAGACTATACTACATTGACTTCATACATTCGGTCAAAGTAATATCATCACATGGAAACAATGTGATGATAGCATCCTACCCCCGTCCCCAAGTGCTATAAAATAAATGAACGGCATACCCGGCTCATAGCATCCTACCCCCGTCCCCGGGTGCTACGTATGTTCCGGCAAATAAAATAAGTTTATTATGAAAATATTTTTACCTCTTGTTTTTTTCATATCCATTATTTCATACCGGGCTGCAGCAAACGGAATAAAATTATCAGTGATACGGTGTGAATACGAACAAACCAGCAGGAATGATTCTGAAAATCAGACAGCAAGAGACACAATAACCTACGTTGGTGTTTTCGATTCGATAAAAGATTCGGTATTGATATACACTACTGAAAAGGATAAAATCAAAATAGAGCTGAAAAAGCTCTCAAAGGATAGCTTTTCATTCTGTTTTTATGAAAATGAGGTTGTATTTGACAGCTTAAAGATAGCTTGCAAAGACAATCTGGTATATATTAATGATGATATTTATCATTTGTATCCTGAAAGCTATATCCGATTCAGAGACCATCTGAATATATTATCACTGGCTGATATGTTAAGCGATTGTCTCGGGGATTATCCGGACGAAATGATTGCCCTGTTAAATTTAAATTGGGGTATTCATTTTGAGAAATATCGCATCGGCACGACTCTGAACCGGATACAAAGTCCTCATTCGGACCTGAAATACGAATACAAAACAACCTATTATTATGACGATAAAATGAATGTATATGAAGTCATACAAAAAGACAGATACCTGAAAAAGCGGATAAATAAAATTTCTGATCCGACTTTATCGTATCACATTGAATATAACTACGGTGATCGGGAAAGTGGGGAATATACCTACAGCCGGAATACATCCGGAATTGAAAATATAAAAGGGACATCGACACAAATTCCCTCTGCACGTGAATTTGAGTATAAAAAATCATATTCACAGCCTATTATATACGCTGTAACAAATGCCAGGGTAAGTGAGAAAATCGCAGCTATTTATCGTAAAGAATTCAGATAAACCGGGGTTGGAAATGAGAATCCATATCGTACCAAACAAGCGGAGCTCAGGATTGCTGATCACTTCACCGAAAAGATGAACCCACCGAACACAGGGGGGACGGGGTAAATGTGTTATTTTGCCTTTACCCTAGCGATGATATCCTCAAAGCCTTGTATATCGGGTATATCATCCACATCCGGCACGGTCATATATTCACAAATCAACTTCGCAAAGCGGTATTGGGTGAACGAATCGCAGCGGAACCCGAGGCTGGGTCCATAAGGCAGATTATCTTTCGTCGTCAATGAAAGATAATCTTTGACTATCGTTCCCCAACGCGAGCCACTACTTACGAGACCCGGACAAAACGCGACGACAGCCTGCTGCCAGGCGACAACCTTGCTTTTACCGAGACCCGAAACCGGAGGTATTGTAATCGTTTTTGCCTCCCGGTCGATTATGAATACCTTCTTTCTGTTGTAAACATACAAAAACACGGCTGCCATAAAAAAAACAAGACACAGAAGTACTCCCGCATACGCATCAGATTCCCAAAAATCACCGTCATTCCCCCGCGAAACCCATAACAGGAAGAAAGATGCCCCTAACAGCAGAAGCCATGCCCCACTATTCTTCGAACCATTCATCAGCACCATTTGCTTTGCATTACATTGTGTAAAAACTTCCTCCTTATTCAGTTCTTCAAATACATCATCCAGGTAACGACGCCTGACCCAGTCAACAAAATATACAGGTATCCGTATCCCGCATGGTACAGCAGGAGACTCTGCCAGCGATATATAAAAATGACACCTGTTCACAAAGTTTGCAAAAAACCACATTGCCATAAATGCGGAACCGATGAACAGCAGAGAAAACAACCCATTGAGAAAAACAGATTCAGACCACAGACCGACAAACAAAACCACGAAAACAAACATCACCCAAGCCCATATAAAAGTAACGCCAAACCAGATCCCGGCTCTTTTTATGCCGGCTTCCAGCTTTAGATTATTCCCGGTTAACTCCTCTTCCTGACGATTCTGTTCTTTGTATTTTTCACGGTACACAGAACGTTCCCTCCGCCTTCTTGCTGCAATATGCTTCTGTCTGCAACGTTTTTCACTGTTATTCTTCGAATTCATTTTATCCGTATATGATTTTAGCGCATCCGGAATTTATCCCCCCTTCATCATTCCCACGCCCAATAAGCTGTTTACCACCACCTCCTGCCCTTTCATCGCCCGGCTTCTGCAATCTTCCGGGAATACCGGATCATCCCTTCCCCACAAATATAATCTTTATTCTGAAATAATCACGGGGACGAAGGCGATCCTCTCAGTGATTTCTGCCGGAGCAGGAAATCCCGGTTGGAAATCGGGGAAGGGGAAAAGAAAACCGTTTTACATCCGGCAGCAAATCTGCGTACACCTGAATTTTCCCTTTCACCCGAAGAATGGAAAAAACCGGAACACCCGGTAGTGCCATTCCGGTGTCAGGAAACCGTTAGAATACCGATCAGCAAAAGCAGGCAGGACATCAAAAATCTGTAAAAAGGGTCATTTAATCCGTAATTTGTTTAATGCAGACCCCATCAAGCTGAGCTATCTTTGTTCTGCATTATTCATTAAACAACAATAGATATGAACACGATGAAAATACAAACCATCGCCTTCCTGACATGTCTGACTTTTACGAACGTCATGGCATCCGGGATAACAACGGTAAAAAACATTAAATCAACAACCATGGATACATTAGAATTAACACAGGAGTGGGACAAAACTTTCCCACAGAGTGACAAAGTGGAACACTCGAAAATAACGTTTCACAACCGCTACGGCATCACGCTTGCCGCAGACCTGTATAAACCGAAAAACGCAGCGCAAGAACCGCTGGCAGCCATTGCCGTCAGTGGTCCTTACGGGGCTGTGAAAGAGCAGGTATCGGGCCGTTATGCCCAGACCCTTGCCGAACGCGGCTTCCTGACCATCGCATTCGATCCTTCGTTCTACGGAGAGAGCGGCGGTATGCCCCGGTCCCTGACCTCGCCCGAAATCAGTACGGAAGATTTCAGTGCAGCTGTCGACTACCTGACGACCCGTGATGACGTTGATCCGGAGCGTATCGGTATCCTCGGTATTTGCGGCTGGGGAGGATTCGCCCTCAACGCTGCTGCCAACGACCCGCGCATCAAGGCTACGGTAACCTCCACCATGTACGACATGAGCCGCGTGAATGCCAATGGGTATTTCGATGCCATGTCGGTGGACGACCGCTACAAACTGCGTAAACAGCTCAATGCCCAGCGCACCGAAGATTACCGCAACAGCAGTTATGAGCTCAACGGTGGTGTAGTCGATCCCGTTCCCGAAGATGCCCCCCTCTTTGTCCGCCAGTATCACGACTATTACAAGACAGCAAGGGGTTATCACCGTCGTTCGCCCAACTCCAACAAAGGAATCAGCAAGACCAGTTCCCTGCCATTCATCAATATGCCGATCCTTTCCTACATCGGTGAAATACGCAGTGCCGTCCTGATGATACACGGTGCCGAAGCCCACTCGCGTTATTTCAGCGAAGATGCCTACAAGCGGCTGACGGGCGACAATAAGGAACTGCTGATTATTCCCGGAGCCAATCACGTCGACCTATACGATAACCTGAACGTGATTCCCTTCGACAAGCTGGACAGATTCTTCAAGGAAGCCCTGAAAGGAAAATAAACACAGAACTTCCGAACAAAATAAATTAAGCCCCGCAGCAAAAACGTTGCGGGGCTTTGCTTTTACCTTTACGCCAGAACAATTTCATCAGAAACATCGGGATGTGAAACCTCCCCATACTTGAATACACCTAAGAAAATGATTATGAAATGGAGGTTGCACATGACCAGTAAAAAAAATAAATACCAATCCTATGAAAACGAAGCTGTTTTCCGGACCGGATAGCTAACGGAGAAGAACCATACAACATATCACCATCCACCCCGAAAACCGATCGTAGTTTCCGGGGTGGATTATCATCTTGTACGGAAGGATTATTCATCGAGTACAACACCTACCGCCCAGGCCATCACATTGGCAATGAGCTTAGAAGCATTGTTGGTAATCTCTCCGGTTGTATTCGTAATGCGGTTATCGGAATTACCCAGATTTCCCGTACTTGTATTCCCCAGATCCACATCGCCCCAGTAAATAATCCGGCGGTCGAAATCAACCCCTAAAACAATACCGTTTTCGGTACCCGTACCGGGTCCCATGAGAATAGGAAAAATTCCGGCCGCACTCCCAGCCCCGATCTCTCCATGATAAGTATCATAATTTCTCAGGCTGAAATCCAAAGGAATGGCTCCGTATTTTTGAGTGAACGGTCCGGCATCCGTAAAATAATTTCCAGACGATTTCCCGGTGAGTGTAAACGGATCGCCCGTTTTCCGCAACCAAATCAGATTGTCCGTTGTACCCAGAATCTCCGTCATCAGGGGAACACTGACATCGTAAGCATCACAAGATACGATCAGCACCCGGTTGCGACTGGCCTTCAGCCAATTGTGTACTTTCGCGGCATCCTGGCTGCCAAATGAACTGTTTGCCATATAATTGACATAAATAATATCTGCCGTAGCAAACAGGTCATCCGTTAAATTATCTTTGGAAGCATTGGCGAGCAACAGATTAAAACCACCGCACTCCACTACGCCTGAAGGTCCGAAATTATTTTTGTTGGTGAGAATCCCCCGCAAGCCATCGCTCCGGCTTTCTCCCCCGTTCAAAGGCGGCAGGATATTCTGCCCCAGCGCACCCAATCCGGCATTGAAAGTCATCATATTTACCATCCGGCCGGCAATCACGCCATTCCGTTGGCGGATGGTGATCAGCACCTGCCAGCGGTTGGCTGTCACCACAAAATATTCCACCTTATCGGCAACAGCCTCCGAATTATCCTGTAAAGCCGTCACGACAATCTGTTTTCCATCAGCGCTTTTCTCCACTTTGAAGGCCGCACTGGTTAACAAAGTAGCCGGATTTCCGCTTGTATTCCCTTGCGAATCGGACCATTGTAGAGTGTAATCGGCAATATCCGTATTCACAAACAAAGGCTTCACCGAATTGACCTTACTGTTCAGGATCACTTCCCGGGCAGATACACCGAAGTGATGCTCCCCGTCAAAATACATATCCTGGGTATTGTCGTCCCAGGCTTTGATCTCCACTTCAATATGGCTCGAAACATTGACTGCCGCATCTTCCGGATCGCGCCAACCGGAACCGGAAACACTCCGGATATTAAAAATGTACTTGTGATTCCGGAGAATTTGTCCGAATACCCCGTTTTCATCCCTGGGATCGAAATCCATCCGGTAATAAGTAGGAGTTTCATCCTCCTCATAATAGCCGCCCACGACAATACAGGTCGCCTTTGTCCGGCGGTCTGCCTCAGGGACAACGACCGATTCAGGCAGATAAAGCTGTCCCACCGATTCATACCCGTCGACAGCCACAGGCACAGTATTGACAGTCCCGGTACTCGTAGCAGGCACTACCGGAGCCGTCATCGTCAGCCCCGTCCCTTCATGCATCACCTGAATCAGGGAGTTTGCCCTGAACACCTGTACACTGGCCAACCGGAAATTATTCACTGTCCCGGCTTGTACGTCTACCCGGGCAATTGAACGCAAGGCCTGCAAGCCGGTAATATTGTTCACCTGTCCGCCATCCAGTCCGCCATTGATCTCATATTCGGCAAACATAGGAAATTTTGCATTCAGCCCGGAAGTTCCGAAAGGCTGACGAATCCGTTTCTTTACCGTCATCTCCGAATCTCCCTGTTGAGGTTCATTTGCAATCACAGCAGCCGTGGCATTGGCTACAATAAATAATTTCAAAGGCTGATTGCTGCTGCTTAAACGGGCATCAAACGTCGTCCGCGACCCGTTGCTGTTGATAGCAATCCCGGGAACCCGATACCGGTATTCTCCATTTTCAAACACCAATACCTGAATCTCACTGATTGCAGACTCCCGATCGGTAGTACGAAACTGATTCCCAACCCGGGTATACACAGTTGCTGCGGGAGTAGTAATCGTCAGCCGGATGGGTACATCCCCCTGGCCACTGCCGGTGGCATCGGAAACGAAAGCATCGTCCGAACAGGCAATCCCCATTACCCCCATCATTAACAGTAAAATAAAATGCTTCATTGTCTTTCTCATTTTAATGGTTATTCATTTCAAAACAAAATTGAAGCATTAAAAGAAGATTTTTGTACCCTTCAGCATGTATCCCGGAAAGACATTTTTTCTAATTCGGCATATTCTCCGGTTTTCCGGGATAAATTTTGCAACTTACCTGCCCGCCCCCGTTTTTTTTCCCGTTTTGCGTTACACCGTCAGAAAATTGTTTCGTTTTCCGAAACAAAAATAATACCCTGCCATTCTAGATACTATTTACCTCCCCAACCCCCTGACAATTTCGCGCTGCTTACTGAAAAACTGTACCCTTTCAATATCTCCGCTCCGTGAAATCAAAGTCGAAAACTTTTTCAGGGACTGTATCCAGGCTTTCAGCCTCACAAATAAATTATCATCATCAGAAGTCAGGGAATTGATAGCAAACACCCGGATCATACTCAGATGAAAAGAAGAAGTTTCCACATAACTATAAGTGGCCTCAAAATTAATATTCGACAAATAGATTAATACCTCATTGCCATTTTTATAAGCTCCCTGAGCTGCAATATGCTCTAAATCGTCCAGCAAATAAAGTACCTCCTCCTTCAAAAGCCTTACCGTCTCTTCGGAAATCAGGTTCAGGCTGGCAAAATAATTGATGTCATTCACCAAATGGGGAATCATCTCCCGGTCCCACACATGTGAAGTATGGTGAAACAACTGGGCATATGCCACAAACTCCTTCAGTTTATCCAATAATTTTTCGGGCAGCACCAAATCTTCAAACCGTTTGGAAAAATGAGTCTTTTCATGCTGATACATCCATTTAAACATTCTGAACCTTGCCAATGCATCGTATTTCAAATACAAAGTTTGCGGCAATATATTCGACGATGTACACAATTCTGCAGTCGGATCTTCCGTTACGCTGGCAAATACCTTAATATAGCTACTCACCAAATTATAATAAGTATCCGCCGGAAATTCATACTCCACCATATTCAGGTTAATCAGAGCATTTTTATGTGCCTGTGCCCCCACCAGCTTATCCAGTGAAAGCCTCATCTTCTGGGTTATCAAAGCAGCTTCTGCCAGTGTAAAAGGCACTTCTCCCCTCAGCCGGCGATAGGTTGCTTCTTTTCCTAAATTTAAGGTTTCCATCAGGATATTAGCCAGATTTATTCCCTCGGGCAGACAATTACGCATAGTCTGGATCAGACTCTCATTCAAATTATATTGATTCATCATTTCATAGTTTGTCTGTTAAACGAACTTAGAGAATGTTCTGTTTCGCAAAATGAAACAATTTTAACCGGATTAAAAAAATGTTGCACGACACGAAAAATCGGCCGGGAATTCCTCCAGTATTAGACACGAAAAAAAGCATTCCGGTTCAGGTTTTGTCACAAAACACAGATATACAGCCTCTATTTTTGTATTCGAACAAAGGCACAAAAATTTTGATGGACGATTCAGGCGAAAAAATAAACATCCCCCAACAATCGGGAAGATCATAAACCGCAAATCTGATATCATAACTAAACTATAAACGAGATGATGAAACTTTACTTTTTAACCGTTTTGGGTATATTACTTGGAATTACAAAAACTCCGGCACAAGGATACGAAAGCTATACCCTACCGACCTGGGCCCTGAAAACAAATGCCTTGTATTGGGGAACAACCACTCCCAACCTTGCCTTAGAAGCCGGACTTCATCCGCAACTGACACTCGACCTACTGGGTACTTACAATCCCTGGCAATTCAGCGGTAACAAAAAACTGAAACACTGGCTGGTACAACCCGAACTCCGTTATTGGACCTGTGAACGTTTTAACGGACATTTCTTCGGTATCCACGGACACTATGCCCAATACAATGTAGGAGGCATCAAAATGCTGGGGCTAAAAGACCACCGCTATCAGGGTAATCTCTGGGGTGCCGGAATATCCTACGGTTACCAATGGATTCTCTCCAATCGTCTGAATCTCGAAGCAACCCTTGGCTTAGGATATGCCCATCTGAAATATGACAAATATGATAAAGAAACGTGTGGCCGTTTCATCAAAGACGGCAGGAAAAACTACTTCGGTCCTACGAAAATCGGCGTATCGCTGGTCTACTTCCTGAAATAACATACGGTCAACCCCTATTCATAAATCTTATAATCCAATAAATATGAAAAAGACAGCCCTGATAAGTACCCTATTTCTGACAGTCATCTCTGTAGCCCCGGCCTTTTCCCAACGGTCGTACCAGGGAGAAATCCGGATCGTGCAAAACCGTTTCGAACAAAAAGGCGATACCCTTTTCCTGCAAATGAACATCGACCACTCGGGGATAGCCGTGAAACCACGCCAAACCATAGAACTAACCCCGGTATTGGAAGCCGACTCGATGGACCTCGTTTTGCCTTCCGTCGTCCTGAATGGAACAAACCGCGACAAAGTTTACCAACGTTCCCTGAAACTGGACAAACAAAAAAGTCCGGCTATAGCCCCCTATCTGATCAAACGGATCGACGGCCGTAGTAACGAAACAATATCTTACGACCTGACCGTTCCTTTTGAAGAGTGGATGGCCGGGGCTACACTGAATCTTTATGAAGACTTTTGCGGCTGTGCCGGCAAACGGCAACTCATCGCCATTAATATGTTCCCCACAGCACTGAAGCTGGAAAAACCGATAGTCCCCGACACAATCATCCAGCCCGCTCCGATGCCTGCCCCGATGATTTACACCAAAGAAGGTTCGGCTTTCGTGAATTTCCCGGTCAGCCAATCCCGGATATTACCCGGTTTCCGCGATAACCGTAGCGAACTCGCTAAAATACACGCTACCCTGGATGAACTGCTCGGCAACCAGCAGGCCAGAATCACAGCCGTCGAACTGACCGGCTATGCATCCCCGGAAGGTCCCCATGCCTTCAACGAAAAACTATCGCAACGACGGGCTGAAGCTCTGGCAACCTACCTGAAGGAACAATACCAGCTTCCCTATTCCATTTATCACATTTCCTGAGGAGGTGAAGACTGGACAGGACTTTATGAGCTGGTAACCGCTTCGGATATGCCTGAGAAACAGCGCATCATCGACATCATCGAACAGACCGGTGTAAACGACACACGCATCAGACAATTCCGTGAACTCGACCAGGGCAAATCCTATCGCTATATGAACGAATACTATTTCCCGAAATTACGACGGGTAGATTATAAAATATATTATCAGACAGAGGAATAAAAAACTATTAAATAAAAGAAAGGAGGACCAGGAAGAACCGAAAGAAATAAATCGTTTCAACTGAACAATTTTAATTCATTATTTATTTAACTTAAAACTAAACGCAATGAAAATAATCAAACATTTTTTTATGTTAGCATTAGCAGGATTAGCTTTTGCAGCCTGTAGTAACGAAGATCCTATTTATGACGGCAGGGAATCGGAAAACCCGAATGCAAACGCACCGGATGCGTACACGGCCTTTGCCATCAACATTCCGAATGTCCCCAGGGCCAAAGCTATGACCCGGGCTTCCGACCCCGGCACTCCCGAAGAATATGCGGTAAACACCCTGCACGTGTTCATCTATGATGCCGAATCGCCTTACACACCGACACTCGCCAAATTTAGTGTGGCTGACGGTAGCCTGAGCCTCCGGCCGGGAAGCACTTCCATTTGGGAAACCAACAGAGCCATCAAAACCAAGAAAGCCGACAAATACATTTTTGCAGGCGTCAACCTCCCTCCGATGATCATCGATGCAATCAAAAGCCAGGGATTCGGAGCATTCAATTTCCATGAATTTTCACTACCCATCCTGCAAGCCACCGGGCCGGAAGGATTTGTGATGTTCAATGCCGCATATCCCCCAAGGACTATGGCAGACCAACTTTACCCGACAGAAGAAGAAGCACAGAATCCGGGTGCACAGCTCTCGATTCCCGTTGACCGTATCAGCGTCAAAGCCTCTGTTGCAAAAGGTCCCGAATTTGTGGTAAACGGCGGAGGCACCATGACCGACCTCACTTACGGCTGGCGTAACATCAACCAGGCATTCTATTTTGTACAAAAAATGGAAAACGGAATCATCAAAGACCATAACTGGTCGAGCTATTCCCCCTGGGATTTCAACCCGGGCGACGATCACTTACCCGTAAACGAATCCGGTGCGCCCATCGACATGTTCTCTTATGCCATGGAAAACGCTTTCGACTTTGTTCCTAACGTGACTCTAACCGACGAGGCTACCTACCTGAGCATTTCAGGCTACTTCCGTCCCGATCAGGTCATCCGGATCAGACCGCAGGCCAGCCGCGCCTATCCGTCCAGCGGTTCGGACTTCGAAATCATCGACAATCCGAATCCCGAAAGAACCACGTTCTACATCGTCCGTACTGACGACGGCGTAGCCAACTATTTCGCCGACGCATCGGTAGCTGAGACATTCGCACAACTTTGTAACCAGGGAGCCGACGGTATGCCCGAACTCTCCGAGCCTTACGATATCAACCGTAACAGGTACGACGAAGGACGATGCTACTACCACCTGTTTGTAAACGGTGAAGCCAACGCCCCGCAAGCGCCTTACAACATATACCGTAACCAATACTACAAAGTAAACCTCAACTCTATCCAGGCTCCGGGTAACCCCGACGAAAATTTCGACAAAGGCAAACCCATCCAGCCGAATGCATGGCTCAGCGTAGAGATCGAAGTCAGAGAGTGGGAACTGATCGAAGAAAACCACGATCTATAACCCGCATCCGTTCATAAAGTCCTTCCCGTTTTGTGAAAGGACTTTATGAACCATTAAACAAGCCCGCCGGGCTTTGCAACCAAAATCGAAACTTTATAAACACCTTATACGATGAAAACATCCCGGATAAAATATTTCATCCTGTCCCTGTTCATCAGCGGAATCACCCTCCTGTGGGGAGGATGTATCAAAGAAGACCGCTCCAATTGCGAAGAATGCCTGACACTGAAATTCCGGTACCGCACTGCACCGGAAAGTCGTGCCGGTACTAGTTTTCCGGAAATCGACCGTCTCTCGGTATTCGTTTTCGACGGTTCCGGCATATTCGTTTTCCGGGCAGACGACGACGGCATCCGTATTACGGATGCCTACTCTATGACGCTTCCGCTCAAACCGGGCAGTTATCAGTTTGTAGTATGGGCCGGACTGGACGAACACTACATCCTCCCCACCTGCATCAAAGGAGAAACCCGGATGGAAGATTTTATCCTGCAACTGGAACGGGAAACGGACAACTCCATTCCCCGCCACCCGGCCCTGCTTTATCACGGCTACGAAGAAGTGACCGAATTCAAGCCCCTGGAATCGAAAACCATTACCATCGGCCTGCTGCGGATCACCAATACGATTCGTGTCATCGCCCATAATTTACCTGCAACTGTCAACCACTCCATCAGCATCGAAGATGACAACGGCACCTACTACCACTCTGCCGAAATCGCCCCCGACGACCTCCTGACTTATATCCCGGTATACTCCCAGACCCGGGCACAGGCCTCTCCGTTGATTGCCGATTTCAACGTCATGCGTTTACAAAACGACCGGGCAGCCCGTCTGAAAATCAAAGACGAGACAGGGACTACAAAATACGACGAAGCCCTGATTGGTAAACTACTCAGCGCCTACCCCGGCATTGATTTCGACTACACCCATGATTTCATCATCGAAATCACCTTCAACGACGCCTACGTCCCCGTCAGCATCAAAATCAACGGCTGGGAAATCATCAACGAAGAAAGCGGCCTCGGATAATCCCGGGGCTTCTTCCTACAAATCAACACAGTGCGAAACAACTATACATTCATACCATGTAATAATCTGTAAACAAAGTAATCAAGAAAATATCAAATAAGTCCATGAATTTATCTGTGATTTATTTATTTTCAGGAATAACTTCATTCAAACAAGCCACAGCATTAAGCGTACGGGGATATCCAATGTATGGAAGCAGCTGGGTAACAGCAGCTAGCAAGATAGCTTTATCATTGCCTACATTTAGATTTCCCCGGATATGCCCTTTGACCTGTGCTTCACAACCACCCAACGAAACAAGGATAGAGAACGTAAGTAATTCACGCGTTTTCACGTCCAGAGCCGGACGGGTCTGGTAATCGCCGAAACAGTTGGCAGAAAGATATTTTTGGAAATGCAACTGGTTAGCAGGAGATGTTTCGTACATTTTATCGATGTGCCCACTACCAAAAATAGATTTTTGCAAGGCAAGTCCTTTCTCCATACGGGTTTCGGAAGTAGTCACGGCTTGGGATTCCAAAGGAAGTGGCACACCTTTCCCGATAAGAAATTCGTTGGTAACTGCTAAAAGTTCCTCCACCTTTGCCATTCCGGCGTAAGGAACAGCATGATAAAGCACTTCTTTGATTTCGACGGGACTGATCCCATTGGCCAGGGCTGCCTGCAAAGTCTTGCAATATTCGGTTTCTGTATTCATAGCAATAGCCGAGACCATCGTTATAAGAATGCGGATACGGGTATCCAGTTCGCCGCATTGCTGTGTTTCTCCGAAAGCAAAATTACCAAATACCTCTGCCAGCTCGGGATCGGTAGCAGCCAACGTGCCGTCAGGATCCGGAAACCATTGGCGGTAATTACGGGCAGCATCAGATGAAAGTTCCCCATTTTGCAAAGTGGCCTCAGCATAAGCCGCATCATCCACGGGCTCCAGCCATGTATTCTTGTTCGTCTGCGGATTACACTCGATTGCCAGATGCGAAAACCAACTGTCGGGAGCTGCACCGTGCCAATGGACTATATCCGGGGCAATTTCAACAATTTCACCGGGAAACAATACCCGTGCGGCCTTTCCTTTCTCCTGGTAATACCCTTTGCCACCGACGGCTATCAGGAGTTGACCACCCGTGTGACTGTGCCAATTGTTCCGGCACCCCGGCTCAAAGGTAACATTACTCACCGGACAATTCAAATCCTTATTCTGGGTAAGACGAGCCAGCCAAGACCGGCCGATAAAAAACTTTGCATACTGCACATTCGCATCTCCCACAGGAAATGCACTTAAGTTACGGAGTTCTTTTTTCATATTCTGGGCATTTAATAGATTTCCTGTATGGAACAGTAACATCAAAATTACTGCCGCCATTATAATTCTTCTGATTTTCATAAGGGTTATCGTTTTCGTTTCTATTAGATATGACAAACCTACCGAATCTGCCCTATTTTACAGGTAAACAAATTACGGATTGTCCTACCCATATTACAGATTTTTCATTATCCGGAACCGACAAATACCAATCCTTATAAAAAATGAATTTTACAGACAGCTTACAGGTTAAACTACAAAATAACCGGTATAATTAGTAAGAAAACGGACCTCATGTTCTTCCTGCAGAAAAGACAATGATATATAAAAAAAGTCCCGTCTTTCCTTAAAAAACGGGACTTTCAACAATTCATATTTTTTAATAAATTACTTTTCGAGAAATGATTTTTTCATTCTGGCAATATCGGTCAGGTAGTCCTGAAGATCTTGTTCATGTTCTTCTTCTTCAGCCAATATCTTTTTTACGATATCACAAGTAGTAAAGTCTTTTCCATTCGTAAAGTCGGCAATCTCCTGATACCTCAGAATAGCACAACGTTCAGAAGCTATATTGTCTTTTAGCAAGCTGACAGAACCAAAGTCCTGGGGGGTATCGTATTTGCATCTTGCCAACCCAGACCATTTCTGCGGATCTAAAACGGGTACTCCTTCCAATTCAATGATACGCTTGGCTATCATCCGGGCATGCTGATGTTCTTCATTTGCGTGTTCTTCAAACTCACGTTGTACGTCGGGACGCATAGCACCTTCAACGACTAATGCGCCTACCCAATATTGGTAGTAAGCCAACCATTCTTCAGACAGTGCAGCATTCAACTGTGAGATCAATTTTTCTACGTCCAATTTTCCTTGGAGAATTTTTACACTTTCTTTAGCCATAATTTTAGGATTTAGTTTATTTGGTTCTATTTATACGTGTAACGGACAAGATTTTTTTTTGTTTGAGTAGCTTCAAATTTTAACAAGGATTTCTATTTTCTTATCCAACGCAAAATCCCGGAAAGCCGCAGCAACGACAAAGACAAACCCATCGGTTTGCCTTTCCCGATGACCCGATTACGAAGATTTATCTGACAAAATAAATTCCGGAGACCTCAGTATATTTCACTGAAATCTCCGGATTCCACCGATAAATTCGCATCTTTAACGTACTTCTCTCCCCATCATTTTTTCACGTAAGCCTCTGCTTTTTCTTTCATCCGGGCCGAACGTTTGACACTATCCGGATGACTCGAGAACATTTTCTGGAACATCGACGATTTTTGCCCGTCCGATAACCGACTGAGTTTATCCAAAGCATTGGCCATTCCATAAGGATTAAAACCATGTTTCACACAAAATTCAAACCCATAATCATCTGCTTCCAATTCTTGTTTTTGTGAAAACTGTGCACCCGACAAGGCTTCTGCAATATCTCCCAACTGAGAATCCGTCAATTTCTCCAACATCCCTCCGGCAGCCCCAGCAGCGTTCTTTGCTGCAGAAGCAAGATATGCATTTTTCATGGCATCTTTACTATCGGTATGCACGACATGACCTATTTCATGACCCACAATCGCCATCAATTCATCATCGTTCATCATATCCATCAAAGCTGAAAATACCCGGATACTGCCATCACCACACGCAAAAGCATTAATATCGACCACTTCATAAACTTTATAATTCAGCTTCAGCCCTTCGACATCTCCCACGTTTTGCATCAGTGAATCCAAACGTCTGGAATAAGCAGACTCAGGAGCTGAAACCGGATTATGTTCGTCCATCCATTTCACCGATTCCCGGCACAAAGCAGCCACATCTTCATCCGACAAAGTAATTGCCGATGCCACATTCGAAGCAGCATTCAATACTTTTTTTGTATTGATCATACGATTTCCGATCTTTATTTGCGCTTGTCCTACAGACATTATTCCAGCCACAACCAAAACAAGTAATACCCATTTTTTCATTTTCATTGTATTTTTCATTAAAACCTCACAAAAATATAAAATTCTATTTCTCCGGCAATCCAAAAGACAGAACATTGCCGCTACAAAAGAACGCCATTAACTGAAAAATCCTACCTGAAAAGCCCCGTTTAAACCAGTATAAATTTTTCTTCCGATCCGAAAAATAGACGACAATCGGAAACAAACCTGATTTAAGCCTCGTTCTTTAAACCAGTAAAAGTTTTCAGAGTGAAACTTAATAAATTGACAGGAAATGACATGAAATCCGAACGAATTCACCGGCTAAACAGAGCTCCGATCAAGCAAGGTCTGTATATATTGTATCTAATGCAGACCTCCCAACGGCTTCATTGTAATCTGGCCTTATGTCAAGCCGCACATCTAGCAAACGAAACCGGTTTACCCTTGCTTATCGTGTTTCATCTGAAACCGGACTATCCGGAAGCCAACTACCGTCATTTCAGATTTATGGTAGACGGCCTTCTCCAATGTGCGACTGATGCCATCGGATTCGGTATCGGATTCGAATTATCTGACCTGCCGGAAGAACAGCTATACTCGCATTATCTTAATCAGGCAGCAGCCATTATCTGTGACCAGGGTTACCTTTATCCGCAACAAAAATGGCAGACCGATATAGCTGCAAATGTTTCCTGTCTGATGGAAACAGTAGAAGACAATCTCATCATACCTATCGCTTCGGCTTCCAACAAGGCTGAATGGAGTGCACGGACAATTCGTCCCAAACTGATGAAAAAAATATCTTATTTTGCAGGTGATGCCGAAACCAAGTTACCGCCATTGAAATACCCTTTTCGGAACAATGCCAGCCACAACAATGAAACAGCCGAACGTTTTCTCGAAACAACACGAAAAAACAAATATCTTGCACCGGCCGATCTTTCCAGCGGAGAAAGAACAGCACAGAAAATACTGAACGATTTCATTGAGAATAAACTAACGGATTATAGTCAAAATCGTAAAGATCCGTCATTAGCCGGATCTTCCCGTTTAAGCCCTTACCTGCACTTCGGACAGATTTCTCCTTTACAAATATTACAAAAAATCAATACTTTACCTTATGCCGGTGCTTTCATAGAAGAATTACTCATACGCCGGGAGCTGGCTCACAATTTTGTTTATTTTACGCCTCATTATGACGATTATACCATCCTTCCGGCCTGGAGCCGTAAAACACTGAAAGAACACTGGTCCGATCTCCGGCCACAACTCTATTCACCGAAAGAACTCGAAAATGCAACTACAACTGATTCTTATTGGAATGCAGCAATGTACGAAATGCAAAAAACCGGATTCATGGAAAACACCATGCGTATGTATTGGGGAAAGAAAATCATAGAATGGAGCCGTTCCCCAGAAGAAGCCTATACCACAATTATAACCCTCAACAACCGTTATTTTCTAGACGGACGGGACGCCAACAGCTATGCAGGAGTAGGTTGGTGTTTCGGTCTGCACGATCGTCCGTGGCCCTCAAAACCCATTTTCGGTACAGTACGAAGTATGACTGCCCAAGGATTGGCACGCAAATACGATATGGATACTTATTGCAAAAAATTTTTACTTTAACCGATTAAAATATTACGATCGTAAATAGCCGCCGGCTTGCAGAACAATTTCAACCAATCGTTTCATCTACCAGGTAAACAATTGACTCGTAAGGTTGTTTGATATGATCCTGCATGACGATTTCACAAGTACGTGCCAGTGAATAGCAACCGTCAAATTGTTGATCAGAAATTTCATACCGTTCATCCCGGGTCGCCGATTCGGATAGTTCCGGAAAAATAAATCCCCGGTCGCCGGAAGCCCCGCAACACCCCCAATTATCAGGCAATATCACTTCCCGGGCACATTTCCGCGCAATATTGAGCATAACGGGAGTCAGATTCATGATCTGACAGGAACAGGTCGGGTGTAATAAAACCCTGTTCTTCGGCTTGATTTCCTTTATTTTAGGTAAAATAATCTCATTCAACCATTGTGTAATATCTATAATTTTCAATTGCTTATATTTCTCCTGATTTTCAGGTGTGAGGATATTTCCTCCGGTTTCGGACAACAGCGTATGCGTACACGATGTCGTATCACAAAATATGGGAATACGTCCTCTTTCAGACCAATCATAAAAACAGGCAACGGTACGGTTGGCCGTAATCTTCTGTCCTTCAACATTTCCCTTGTGTTCCCAAATCTGTGAGCAGCAAAGTCCATGCGCTTCAGCAGGCAGACTTACACGTACTCCCGCTTTACCGGCGATTCTCAATATGACTGTCATCAAGTCGTCTTTATGTAAAGCTGAAGCACCGAAAATACGGGTCACACAAGCCGGAAAATAAATATAATCGGGATCTGTCTCTTCCCGGTAATGTAATTTGCGGGGCATCGGGAAATGAGCCGACCAATGGGGCATCTGACGGAACATTCTGTGCAGAAAGTCTGTCGCCCAAATTAAAGGATAAGGCGAAACAACACGTTCTGTTCCGACAGCCAATTTCAGCATGGCCCGCAGATCGGTTTCCACTGCGCCGAAATGTCCGGCGGCATAATGCAGGATATCCGATGCTGTTTTCGTTGCCTTTTTACTCCGGATAGCATCGGTTACAACAGCCGTACTGATCCCCATAGGGCAAGGCATCTGACACATGCCGTCTGCCGCACAGGTCTGTTCTCCGATATAATCATATTCCTTTTCCAACTGCGGATTGCCTGTCCGGGCAATAATCCGCCTGGCTTGTAAACGCTGACGGGGTGTTAACGTGACATAGCGGGACGGACAAACATGCTCACAAAATCCACATTCGATACAGGTATCTGCTTTTTTGTAGTGTAAATCTTCAGAAAAAAGCGTCATCTCTTTTACCGACTGCAAATGAGCATCAGGATCGGAATTCAGAATCACCCCTTTATTCAATATTCCCTGTGGATCGGCCAAACGTTTTATCTCCTGCATCATCCTGTAAATTTCAGTCCCCCATTCCCGTTCGACAAAAGGTGCAACGGCGCGTCCCGTACCATGTTCTCCTTTCAGCGATCCGTCAAGGGAAAGTACCAGGGTCACCATCCCCTCCATAAAACGGGAAAAATTATTGATTTCGTCCACCGTTTTCATTCCGGAAGTCACCAAAGGATGTACATTCCCATCCCGGGCATGGCCGAAAACAGAGCCTTCATACCCATGTTTATGAAACAGTTCCTGTAATCCTCCGACCAAAGCATCCAATTTCCCGACCGGAGCCGCAACATCTTCAAGTATGACAGAATCTCCCGGTATACGGGCACCGGCAACGCACGGAAAAATTCCATCGCGCACTTTCCATAGCTTCTCACGTTCATTTACCGTACGGGTAAACTCCTCCAGGTTCACAAGGCCATCCAATTTTTTCAATTGAGGTCCGAGATGCTTTATCATATCCTGCATCTCCTCTGAAGATCGGGCCCCATAATCGATCAGCATGGCCGTCGTTCCTCCGGGCAGTTCCGGACGGTCGCCCAAACTACTCAATGCCGCGTAATCCATCATTTCGACCGACAATGCCCCGCTTTCTCCCAAAAAAGCGGCCGCAGCAGCCGCCTTCGTTGCATCTTTAAAATAAAGCATGGCTGAACTGTAAACAGGCAGCAAAGGCAGGGTATTTAATTCTGCCGATACGATAAACCCAAGCGTACCTTCTCCCCCGATCAGCAGATGAGCAAAAATATCCGCCGGATGATCGAAATCGACAAAAGCATTCATGCTGTATCCGGTCACATTCTTAATTTTATATTTTTCTATAATCCGGTTACGTATCCCGTCGTTACCCAATATCTGTGAACGAATCTGTAACAATCCTTTACACAATTGTTCTTCTTCCTGTTCAAAACGCCGTCGGTCGGCTGTGAGACGGCTATTATAACAATGTCCGTTAGCCAGCATAAATTCGATAGAACTCAACGTATGGTAAGCATTGTACCGGGTTCCGGTTTGCATGCCGCTGCTATTGTTAGAAAGAATACCCCCCATCATGGCTGCAATAGCCGAAGCAGGGTCAGGTCCGATCTTAGTTTGATATTTCTTTAAAATCGTATTCACTTGATGAGCTGTAAGCCCCGGTTCAAACCATATTTTACGGCCGTTGTCACGCACCTCGCTTTTTTTCCAGGCTGTACGCAATTCGCAGATGATGCCGGCATTCACGCTCTGTCCCGACAGCGAGGTACCTCCGGTGCGGAAGGTAACGCCTGTCCCTGTTTCTGAAGCAATAGCCAATAACCGCTGCACTTGTTGCAATGTATCGGGACGTACAATAACTTCGGGTTTGATATTAAAATAAGAACCGTCCCGGGAATAAATTTCCCGGTAAAGTCCGGAAGACAATATCTGGTGAGAATCAAATACAGCAGTCAATTTGTGTAAAAGCCGTTTGTCCATATCCTTCTATATATTTTTACGTCTATACCACATTTTTCCGTGTACAGCCACCTGAAGCGAACCGCCGATCAAAGCAAAAACAGAAGCCATCGAAAGCCACGAGCTTACTCCGTTAAAATCCGGTAATATCACAAAAAATAATATGAAAAACAGCAATACAGATGCCAACACTCCACTCAAACGAGTCAGAATATCGGTAAAAAAACTCAAGGCCACCGCCCACCAACAGATTCCGATCAAAATGACCCAAACAGCCGGACGCCCCACGCCTTGCGGCACCAGAGCGGCATCAGCAGTTGTATAAGCAAAATGCAGATAGCCGTAAACAATATATGCCAATCCCAGCATGATCCGGCCAAAAGTAAAGACAGGTTTCATCGATATAAGTTTTAGTACCTACCGGTTAAACAGGTTCCTATATCGATTTGTTACGAGAAAAAGTAATAATTTCCGGCAAAACTATATTTTAATAACATGAAATTAATATACGAATCATTCAAAACAAAATATACAAGGCTTCCGGAACAATCGGAAACCTTGTATTTACCCGTATAAAAAAGTTATAATGAATCTGCCGTTTTTTATTTGCTCAGCCGGCTTATAATATCCTCCAGCCGTTTGTCTAATTTCTGCAATTCCTCCTGATAGGATTCCGAATCTTCATCTAGTATCTTGGCGATTAACGTATACATATCAATACGAACCTGACAATAACTACGCAGTAATTCATTATATTCTGTAAATTCCGAAGGTATACCTTCCAGAGTATCCATCGCTTTAAGCAGTTCTATATTTTCTTTCCATTTGGGAATACCGGTCGTTTCTATAAATTCGACTGCCTTTTCCGCCGGTTTCTCTTCCAGAATGTTATAAAGGGACAACGCCACTTCCTCGTTACGGGCAAACTGTTTTATCTTCGCATCATACTCTGTAGAATTCCAATTATCTTCCCCCAGATAAATTCCGCCGAGCAACACGGCCAGAATAACAACGCAAGAAACAAGACCGATCCCGGCAGCCCGCCAATTGGAATAAAATAAACCGTCTTTCGCCTTATGAGCTCTTAACTCTCTTCCATGCACCTTTTCCACTATCATACAAATAATAGCAGTGTATATTGCCGGAATCAACGCATTCGGTATTTTATCAAGCACCGGCTCGGGTATCATAAAAATACAACCGAAAAGCAAAACGGTCGTGATAATTCCCAATATCAGTGCATTGAATCCCCATCGCTCCTGTCCCAATACGATACAATTTTTACGGATCAGCAGAGCAGCGGCAAAAGGTCCGCCAAAAAAAGTAGCTAAGGCTATCGCAGTCTGTGAATAAAGTTTGTGACTCGTTTCCATACAATAAATAAAAACAAACGCTAAAACAGCATTTACAATTCGTGACAAAAGTAAAAAATAAATAACCGATCCTATCGATATACTCCATTTTGTTTTTTAAAACACCCGAATAAAAATCCAGTTCTTTTAAATCCGCATTTTAAGAGTTCTCGTTCTGAAAATGAGGAATTGTTCCCCGGAAAAAAGAGAAATTTCCTCATCTTTCTACATAATTTTTGTAAATAGAACTAAAATAGGGTTATTGAATACACATTATATCACTAATATACAATTACTTATTACTTTACTATTTAAAAAAAAATTCTTTGGCATACATTTTTCATTATTCATTTACGAGTACGATAAAAAATAAGTATTCAAATATCATTATTAACATTAAAATCAAAATGCCATGAAAAATTTAGTGAAAAGCGCGTTCGTAGCAATGACAGTATGTGTATTTGCAATCCCGGCATCCGCCGAAAACTACGTAGTAGTTCCGATAAGTGCACAGGATACTGTCGTAAAAAAAGACACTGTCGTGAAAGAAGATACTTCTATATTGCTGGCCCAGGAAGAAGTTACTTACGCGAAGATCGAAGTAGCCCAGGTTCCGGAAAACGTGACAACGGCTGTTAAAGCGAAATATGAAGGCTATACGATCGAAGAAGCCAGTAAAGGTTCCGACAAGAGCTACAAACTGGTCATCAAAAAAGAAGATACGAAATTAACCGTATATTTCAATGAAGCCGGAGAGTTTGTAAAGGAAGAAACACCGACTACCGGAATGACGACACTGATTTGACCGGAAAATCTGAGTTTAAGTATACCTATAAACTGTGTTAAAAGTAATTATTTACAATTAGCACAGTTTATTTTATAATAAAATCACGCATATTTAAACTCACAGGCTCTTACCTACCATTTTAGCAGGGTCAACCCAACGGTCAAAATCGGCAGCGGAAACATACCCGGATCCGATAGCCACTTCACGTAATGTTTTTCCTTCCCGATAAGCCCGCTGAGCGATTTCCGCCGCTTTGTAATAACCGATATACGGATTCAAAGCAGTAACCAGCATCAAAGAATTTTCCAGATGCTTAGCGATAACCTCTTTCACCGGCCGGATTCCTTTTACACAACGTTGGGAAAAACTGAAACAGCCTTCACCAATCAGCCGGGCAGAATGAAGGAAATTACGAATTATCACGGGTTTAAACACATTTAATTCAAAATGCCCGTTAGCCCCTCCGATCCCTACAGTTACATCATTTCCCATCACCTGGGCGGCAATCATCGTCAAAGCTTCACATTGAGTCGGATTGACTTTACCCGGCATAATGGAAGAGCCCGGTTCATTTTCAGGCAAATGCAATTCGCCGATACCGCAGCGCGGTCCCGACCCCAGCATCCGGATATCATTGGCTATCTTCATCAAACTTACAGCAATAACTTTCAATACACCATGAGTTTCAACCAAAGCATCGTGAGTCGCTAAAGCCTCAAATTTATTCGGCGCACTTACAAAAGGCGAAGCCGTTAATTCTGCAATATGCCTCGCAACATTTTCAGCATACCCGGGAGGGGTATTGATTCCTGTTCCGACAGCAGTCCCTCCCAATGCCAATTCTGTCAAATGAGACAAACTGTTTCGAAGCGCCTGCAACCCATGTTCCAATTGTGATAGATATCCGCTGAATTCCTGCCCCAAAGTCAGCGGTGTAGCATCCATAAAATGAGTGCGTCCGATTTTTACAACAGACATAAATTCCTGGCTTTTCTCTCCCAAAGCATCCTTTAACTTTTCAATCCCGGGGATTGTTATTTCCATCAGCATCCGGTAAGCGGCAATATGCATAGCCGTGGGAAAAGTATCATTTGACGATTGGGATTTATTGACATCGTCATTCGGCGACAAAATTTTAAATCGGTCTGTCAGCCTTCCGCCGCTTAATACCTGTGCCCGGTTGGCTATCACTTCGTTCACATTCATATTGGTTTGTGTACCGCTACCGGTTTGCCATACGACCAGTGGAAACTGATCGTCCAAATCCCCGTTCAGAATTTCATCGCAGACCCGGCCGATAAGATCACATTTTTCTTTCTCCAGAATACCGGCCTCATAATTAGTCAAAGCAGCCGCTTTTTTCAGGTAAGCAAATGCCCGGATCACCTCCATCGGCATCCGGTCGGTATCACGGGCAATCTTGAAATTATCGACACTTCTTTGTGTCTGGGGCCCATAGTAAGCCCGGACAGGAACTTTTACCTCGCCCAGTGTATCTTTTTCAACCCGATAATCCATAACGATCAATTTTATCTACCTTATAATTACGAGAAACGGCTATTTAAGTTTGCCCGTTTAAAATATCCCGGACAACTCCTGTTTTCGCATCCGCACAACCCCGTACATATTTCCACGTTTGCCGGGTAAGTTTTCGTTTTGTTTGTGCGTAAAGTATCCGGTCTTCCTCGTGAATTCTGTGTCAATCACAAAACAGAAGCATCTGTCCGGCCTCTATACATTCAACGGGAAATCGATGTTCTTTTTCTATGATCCTCTTTATTACATAAACCGATCTCATAAACCCGGGAATGTCCTCCCCAGGGATGATAACATTCTCCTATATAGGTAAATCCGAACCGTTCATAATAAGAAGTATGATCTGTACACAAATACAACTTGGTGAATCCTGCTTTCAAAGCATCTTTTTCAGCCTCTTCGATTAAAAGACGTCCGTAATTATTTCCTCTGTATTTTTCTTCGATAAATAGAGCTGACAACCACGGATAAAGCTCCATTCGGGAATTGAAATCATTGGTAATCAGACCGGCACAACCAATAATCTCGTCCTGTTTTACCAAAAGATAAAACTGAGGCAAAGGATTGGACGCATCTATGCCATGTTTCAGACAATCATCATATATCATTTTATTAACATTACCGGCCCATTTATCCTGAAAATAAGCAATCGCTTTTTCCAAATACTGCGGTTGTTTCCGAATTGAAATAATATCCATCATTCATCATTTTTACATCCGGTATAGATCCTGTCCCGGAAAATATCGTCATACCATGCGATCAACCGAATTGATTAAAAAATAAAAATAACAAAATAAAAACCGAAGAACGTCAATATTTCCCGAATTTATAAAGAAAATCTCTTTATTTTAAAATAACCGATCATGTAAAACACTTTTTTATATAAAATTATTTTTTTATATAAAAAATTATATTTAAAGATATTATCTTTGTAGTGTCATAAATTCGAATCATGAAAAAGATTTACTTATTTTTTATCAGTACATTAAGTATCGTCACTCTATTGATATCCTGTGAAAAAGATCACGGAGTGTACGATCCGGATAAAGTTAAACATACCTCGGATTTAGCTGTTCCCAAAGGATTTAACTGGCAAATGACGGCAAGTGCCAACTATATTATCAGTGCACCGGTCGAGACCGTAGCTTCTATTTTTACAGATGAAAGCTGCAATGAAGATCAACTGATTGCACAGGTACCTGTATCTGCAACGCCGAACGAAATTATGCTAGAGTATCCAGCTTCAACCCAGACTTTATACCTGCAATTTCCGTTACAGAACGGAAAAAAAGAAGTCATGCCTGTCGTTGTCAAGGCAACAAGGGCTACACAGGCAATCAAACTTCCGGAAGATGCAGAGTATGAAATGAAAGACGATGATATTTACAAATATGAGCTCACACATTATATCAGCCGGGGAACGATTATGTTCGAAGACTATTGGCCTGTCAAAGGAGACTATGATTTCAACGATTTCGTGATCCATTACGACATTACCGGTAGAATAAGCGGAGGCGGCAGACCGGAGGTATACAATCACGAAGGATTGGACATCAACATCCAGTTCAAAGCCATCGGGGGATCATATAATTATCAGTTAGGCTTTCAATTGGATGCCCTGCCGGCTAAATACATCGACTCTTACGATATCAGCCAGGATCAGGAAATCGTAAAAGTAAAATTCTTAAATCCGAATGAAGAAGGACCGGCAGTATTTGTATTTGAAGGCACATCTGCTTTAAAAGGACAGAACGGAGCGCAATTCTACAATACAGAAAAAGGACACGAAGTTGATAAAAACCAACTCATTACAGCTACCATAAAATTAAAAATAAATAGTTTTAATAACCTTGAAAAAACTCAGGCTTTAGTTGCATCTGTAGCAACGACCAATCAGAATTTCTTTCTGACAGCAGACAAGGAAATTCATTTAAGAGGTTATTCCCCTACGGCTTATTACCAGAACTACGAAACGGATGCCAATGATTTAATGTCGTCTATACCTTACTGCGACAAAGACGGTTTTGTATGGGGCATTAAAGTTCCGGTAAATATTAAGCATGCTATTGAAAAAACCGATTTTATCGAAGCCTATCCCAAGTTCGGAAAATGGGTAAGCAGCAATGGTACTCAAAACAAAGATTGGTACAAATATCCGGTAAGCGGCAAGGTTATCGATTAAGAGAACGTTTTCATTGCTGAGTTATGATTTTAAATTAAAGAATCTGATAACGAATCAGGTAGACGGGTAATTTTAAATCTATACGAAATTATTATAACTTAAATTTTACACCACCATGCAGCCACCCGGCTCATGGTGGTTTTTAATTATTTAAATGCAACATAAAACGACTCTATCCACGAATATTCCCCTCCGAATACCGGACAAAGGGATACACAATCCGGTAAACTGAGAATTCATTCAGCCATATTTTTGCAAAACAGCTCTCAATTTTACCTTATCGATGGGTTTTACAAGATAATCGTTACATCCGGCAGCTAATGCTGCCTGCTTATCCGTATCAAAAGCATAAGCTGTCAAAGCTATAATCGGTAATTTTTTATTAAACGTCCGGATCTCTCTTGTAGCCGTCATCCCATCCGTTTCAGGCATCTTCATATCCATCAATACCAAATCGATCCCGGGTACCGTTCGTACAATCTCAACAGCTTCCTTCCCGTTTACCGCCCGAATTAAATCGTAATCTTTCTGAAGTGATGCAGAAATCAGCAAATAGTTACTTTGAATATCTTCAGCCACCAGTATGAGTTTCCGGTTCATCGATTTTACATCGGTCAAAACCTCTCTTTCCGTCCAATCCTCAATTACTGATTCCTGCTTATTATCTTTTTCTCCCTTATCACCCGTCACACTTACGGAACAGGGTAAAATTGCCCAAAATACGGAACCTTGTCCGTATTCCGACTTAAACCCCACACCGCCTCCGCACACATCTGCAATAGCTTTACATATCGAAAGCCCGAGTCCCGTGCCTTGCGCAAACTCATCCAGTTTTTCAAAACGGCTGAATACCTTTGCTTTTTTATCATCGGCAATGCCTATTCCGGTATCCTTAACATACAAACGAATGCCTCCGTCCACCTCCCCATATCCCATTTCAATAAACCCTTTGGAAGTGTATTTAATGGCATTGGTAACATAATTCGTCAGAATTTGTGCGAACCGGCTTTTATCCAGCTTCACGATACAACAGGTATAAGGATTCACAGAAAGCAAACGTACATTCGGATTATTCATCCTTTGCTGCATAGAAGATGCAATTTCATTAAAATATTCGGCCAAATCGAATTCTTCATATTTCAGTTCCATCGATCCCGACTCTATCCGCGAAAGATCCAATATATCATTGATCAGTTTCAGTAATAAATCATTATTAGCATTGATAATTTGTATATACTCTTCTTTTTCTTCCGGCTCAACGGCTGTCATAAGTAAATCTGAAAAACCGATAATAGCATTCAGAGGAGTACGGATCTCGTGACTCATATTGGCCAAAAAAGCAGATTTCAATTTATCGGCAGTTTCTGCTTTCTGTTTAGCATCGATCAATTCCTGCATATACTTTACCCGGTCGCTGATATCATGAATCAATGCCAGCACTTTATTATTTTCAAAGGGAACCATTCGGGCCTGAAAATAATGTCTACTCCCTCGGGCATCCAGATAATATTCGATTTCAATTAACTTGCCCGACCGCAGACATTGATTTATCGATTCAATATATAGCGCTGAAACATCTTCAGAAAAAATAGTACGCCCATCAGCCCCTACCAATTCTTCCAAGGAGTGTAAAAGTTGTATTTCAGCCGATTTCAATAAATCGCAGATAAAGAAATTAGTATCGAAAATAAAAATGAAATCCGGTAAAGCTTCCAAAATCTTTTGATTCCGTTCTTCCTGCTTTTTTATATGAGTGATATCCTGATTCAAACCTATAATCTGCAAATCATTGTCCCCGGAATATTTCCGGACAATAGCAATATATCTCATCCATTTGACGGAATCACCGGTATTGATACGGAACTCTTCATCCATAAATATTTTTTCTCCACGCCGAAGCTGTAATCCGACCTGCTTAATCCGATCCCGGTCTTCGGGATGTATATGTTTCATAAATTCCTGCATAGACTCCTTAAAAGGAAGTCCGAAAGGAATCCCAAAATTCTCGCACCACGTTTCGCTCATCTCTCCTTTGCCCGTAACCGGGGCATAAGAAAAAATCCCGATATTCGAATATTTGGCGATATACTCAAACAAGGTTTCCTTTTCCCGGGATTTGACTTTATATGTCTCGTCCGCCAATGTGCCGAGTACGATATCGCCCTCCTCTGTTTTCAACCGGCTGTAGCGGCATTTATGGTATCTCGTTTCTCCGGCAGCATACAATCGATAAGTATAATCCCCACCTTCTTCCGGAAAATTTCCCGATACAATATCTTGAAAATGCTGCTGATCTTCCGGGAAAATGCAACAGCAATAAACAGAAATATCGTTTTTTTCCCTTACAGGTAATTGTAATTCTTCGAAAAAATAATTCCTTTTCCCCAATATTTCAAACTTTGCCGATCCGCAAAAATATCTCCAGAATAAGATATTTCCGACTTCTGTCGCCTGTGACAAAAATATCTCTATGTATTCATCAGAAATCTTCATAACCGGGACTTTATTAGCACAATTACGCCGCATAGATAAGAAAAATAAACGAAAATAAATATGATATTCAACTATATTGAAAAAAAGATATTCCCCTTACGGATACTATATATTCAATCCGTAAACAAGACAGAAGACGCTTCTATTATAACCTGTCTGCAAAAAATAACCTTGGAACAATATAAAATCATTGTTCCAAGGCCATATTTAATAATTTACTACAACTCTATCGAGCGTGATTGAAACCTCTGGGTTTCTGCGGAATCTTATTCTTCCATTGAATAGCACTGTTCGTCGGTTCTTCCAATTTATTCAAAACTTCAACACTCCGGCGAATATCCTGCATCAACAAATCGGCTAAATCGATTCCTGTTCCCTGACGAACGACAATCCGCATGATTACGACATCCTCCATGGCTTTAGGCATCGTATAAGCCGGTACTTGCCAGCCTTCGACATGCAAAGCATCCGATAAATCATAAAGAGTCCATTTCCGGTTCGGATCATCTTTCAGCTTCCAGATAAATAACGGATTCGGGTTTTTCTCACTCAAAAATTCAAAAATACCCATTTCTTTCAGTTGTTTCCGCAAATAAGCACAAACATCGAGACAATTTTGCTGTATCTGACGGTAGCCTTCCATTCCTAAACGCAAAAACTGATAATACTGTGCCAGGACCTGATTACCCGGACGGGAAAAGTTAATCGAAATACTCGGAATATTAGCCCCCAGATAATTCACGGCAAAGTTCATTTCTTCAGGCAGATATTTTTTGTCTTTCCAAACCACCCAGCCTACGCCCGGATATACCAGACCAAATTTATGACCGGAAGTACTGATGGATAACACCCATTTCAAACGGAAATCCCAAAGTGTTTCCGGATCGATAAAGGGATGAATAAAACCGCCGGTAGCCGCATCCACATGAATACAAATTTCCCAGCCTTTTTCTTTATTGAGTTTATCCAAAGCATCGTTGATTTCTTTAACATTATCATCCAATCCGGTAATGGTTACCCCCTGAATGGGAACGACACAAATCGTATTCTCGTCACACATTTTGACAACATCTTGCGGGTCCAGTGTGATTTTTTCAGCCGTAACCGGCACCATACGCATTTCTACATCCCAATAGATGGCAAACTTTTCCCATACAACCTGCATACAGGTAGAAATAATAAAATTGGGTTTATCGGTGGGAAGTCCTTTTGCCCGACGACGTTTCTGCCACCGCTTCAAGGCAGCAATTCCCCCCAGCATACAAGCTTCAGAAGAACCTACGGTACTGGTACCGGTGCAATAAGGAGGCTCCGGAGAATTCCATAATTTAGCCAGAATATTTACACAACGACGTTCAATTTCGGCCGTTTGAGGATATTCCGTTTTATCAATCATATTTTTATCCATATTTTCCGTCATTACCCGGCGTGCATAATCGTCCATCCAGGTAGTAACAAACGTAGCCAGATTAAGGCGAGAATTACCATCCAGCATAGCTTCATCATGTATGATCTGATAAGCCACCTCTCCCGGCATCGAATTCTCCGGCATTTCAAATTTAGGTGCTACACGAGCTTCTTCTGAAGTTCCAAAAATAGGCGTGTTTGGATTTTCTGTTTTTTTCATAACCAAATAACTTTAAAATATTAAAATAGAATCATTTCTAAGTTCGTTCACTAAGTACGGTCTGATATCCTTTTAGTTTCACACCTCACATTATTTAACGAAGAAAGACAAGCCCTAACACTGTTTTCACCTTCTCCGTTTTAACTTTTTCCGGAATTAACAGTATAAGTAGAAAAACCAATAAACATCCGTATGGAAAACAGTTTTATATACCTTATCGAATACAGTATTAAAAGCCATTGGGACCTGGTCGCCTTATGCGACTATAAAGGTGTAACTTACACCTACCGGGATGTAGCTCGAAAAATTGAAAAACTACATTTATTTTTCAATGCCTGCGGCATCCAAAAAGGAGAAAAAATTGCACTTTGCAGCCGGAACAGTGTCAATTGGGGAATCGCTTTTCTGGCGACATTGACTTACGGAGCTGTTGCCATTCCGATATTACACGAATTCAAAGCCGATAATATTCATCACATTATAAACCACTCCGAAGCCCGTTTACTGTTCGTCGGAGATTCGAACTGGGAACAACTGGACCACCAACACATGCCACACCTGGACGGTGTCATACGCATGGAAGACTATGTTGTCAAAGAAATCAGCAAACCCGTTATCAGAGATGCCCGCAAACAAGTCAATCGTCTCTTCGGAGAAAAATTTCCGGATCGTTTCACCGTCGACGACGTCAGTTACCGGAAAGACCAACCGGAAGAAATAGCCATGATCAACTATACTTCAGGTACGACCAGTGCTTCCAAAGGCGTCGTTCTGCCTTATCTAAGTATGTGGTCGAATCTCCGTTTCGCATTGGACCAAATGGGATATCACCCCGGAGAAAAGCTGGTCGCCATTCTGACAATGGCTCACATGTACGGACTGGCATTCGAATTTATTTATCCTTTTGCCAGCGGCACACAGGTTTATTTCCTGGCTAAAACCCCATCCCCGCGGGTCATTGCGGAAGTTTTCCAAAACATACGCCCCAACCTGATTGTTGCCGTTCCTCTGATCATTGAAAAAGTTATCCGTAAAGGTGTTTTACCCCACCTTCAAAAAAGGCATATACGCCTGTTTATGAGAATCCCAATCCTAAATAACAAAGTAAAAGCCTCCATCAAACAAAAAGTATTGGATGCTTTCGGAGGACAATTCAAGTTATTGGCTGTCGGAGGTGCAGCTTTGAATCACGAAGTCGAAGCATTCCTGGCAGATATTCGTTTCCCCTATACCGTAGGTTACGGGATGACCGAATGCGGTCCGGGTATCTCTTTCGACGATTGGCGGACATTCCGTTTGGGTTCTTGCGGTAAAGCCATAGACCGGATCGAACTAAAAATCGATTCGGCAAATCCCCACCGCATTGTCGGAGAAATCTTAGTCAGAGGCGACAATGTCATGAAAGGATATTATAAAAATCCGCAAGCCACAGCCGCAGCTCTGGACGAAGAGGGATGGCTACATACCGGAGACCTCGGAATTATAGACGAAAGCGGTTATCTTTACATCAAAGGAAGAAGCAAAAATATGATACTCGGTCCAAGCGGGCAAAACATTTATCCAGAGGAAATAGAAGACAAGCTGAATGTCATGCCTTATGTGGCAGAATCTTTAGTCATCGAGCACGAGGGCAAACTGGTTGCTCTTATTTATCCGGATTTCGAAGCAGCCCGAAACGCTAAACTTTCAGACACGGCCCTGACCAAACAACTGGAACAAAACCGGAAACAACTGAATGAAATTCTACCGGGATACAGTCAAATCAGTCGCATACGCATTCGCCAGGAAGAATTTGAGAAAACGCCTAAACGAAGCATCAAACGCTATTTGTACCAATAAGTCCACACACGGGATACATTTATAAAACGACAAACAAATAACTGTCAGCAATTTAACCTTTTTCCAAATCCTTAAATTTCAATTTTTCTTTCCGATTTATTATTAAAAAAATTATATTTGAAGGCTTAAAAAAAAGTCATTATGGAAGAAAGCTTTATTCAATATATCGAACAAAGTATAAAAAATAATTGGGACAAACCTTCTCTCACCGATTTTAAAGGAGTAACTTCTTCTTACAAAGATGTAGCCCGGAAAATCGAAAAACTACACATTCTTTTCGAACACAGCAACATTCGCAAAGGAGATAAAATCGCCCTATGCAGCCGAAATATGTCGACGTGGGGAATTGCTTTCCTGGCAACTCTTACATACGGAGCCGTTGCAGTACCGATCCTGAACGAATTCAAACCGGACAACATACACCACATTGTAAATCATTCGGAAGCCCGGTTGCTTTTTGTCGGCGATGTCGTCTGGGAAAATCTGGACGAATCGGCTATGCCCGACATCGACGGTGCTATACGGATTGAAGATTTTTCCTTGCGTCATTCCAATAAAAAATCCCTTACGGAAGCACGCGAACGTTTGAATGAATTATTCGGAAAAAAATTTCCGGAACGTTTCATGGCAGAGAATGTAAAATACAATTACGACCGGCCCGATGAACTGGCAATGATCAACTATACCTCCGGTACAACCAGTTCCTCTAAGGGAGTAATGCTCCCCTACCGTAGTTTGTGGACCAATCTCAAATTCGCCCTCGGCGTTTTCGGACTTACTCCGGGAGAACAGATCGTCAGTATGCTGCCTATGGCACATATGTACGGACTGGCTTTTGAATTCATATACGAATTTGCCAGCGGAATGCACATTCATTTTCTGTCACGTACTCCCTCGCCCAAAATTATCGCCGACGCATTCGCCGAGGTAAAACCGAATTTAATCATCACTGTACCGTTGGTTATCGAAAAAATCATCAAAAAAAGAATCTTCCCTACCATTGAGAAGCCACATATGAAAATATTGATGAACATTCCGATCATCAATGATAAAATAAGAGATACCATCCGACAAAAAGTAATTCAGGCGTTCGGAGGAAAATTCAAAGAACTCATTGTCGGAGGAGCTGCGTTAAATAAAGAAGTGGAAAGCTTCCTGAGATCGATCCGTTTCCCTTATACTGTCGGATACGGTATGACGGAATGCGGACCGTTGCTAAGTTATGACGATTGGCAAACCTTCAAACAAGGGTCCTGCGGTAAAGCCGTTCCCCGGGTAGAGCTTCGTATCGACTCAGACGATCCGCAACATGTCGTCGGGGAAATTCTGGCCAAAGGAGATTGTGTCATGACCGGATACTATAAAAACCCGGAAGCAACCGCCGCCGCATTAGACAAAGAAGGCTGGTTACATACCGGTGACCTCGGCTTAATAGATGCCGACGGTTATCTGTTCATCAAAGGCAGATGCAAAAACATGATCCTGGGGCCCAGCGGACAAAACATCTATCCGGAGGAAATCGAAGACCGGCTGAACAATATGCTGTATGTCACCGAATCTATCGTCGTAGAACAGGAAGGCAAATTAGTAGCTCTCGTATATCCGGATTTTGATGCGGTAAATGCAAATCACATCAGCGATACCGATCTTCCTAAAATACTGGAAACGAATCTGAAGGAACTCAATCACCTGCTACCTACATACAGTCAGATTTCCAGAATCAAAATCTATAACGAAGAATTTGAAAAAACACCGAAAAGAAGTATTAAAAGATTCTTATACAAGTAAAAATAAACTTGTCTTTATTCGTGGCCATAATTTCGTAACCACGGATAAAGACGATCTAAGTGTCAGGCTCTTTTCAAATAAAAATGAGTAAATCCGCTCATTCCAATATTATTTTCCTGTAATCTTTTAGTTGTCTGATATTCCCATACGACACGAAACACCTCCGTTACATCAGGCTTCTATTTTTCCATAACCTGCTCCGGCACGGAAGCGGTTTCAAATAATTTTCAATTTTCAACTTTCAATTTTCAATTAATTCGTATCTTCGTATGCGAAAAACACGACAATGGCGTTTCTAAAAACAATCTTTACAATTGGTTTTCAATCAGATATTTAAACTTATCCTGTTTTAGTAATAAGTATTTAGGATGAAAAAAACAACGAGTCGGCGACCTGCTGAAAAAAAACAGGTTGATTTTAATCTGTCATTTTTAAAAGAACCCCGAACCCGCTTTATTGTGGGCCTAACTCTGATATTATTCTCTCTCTATCTTCTTTTTTCCATGATCGGATTTTTCTTTACGGGAGGAATCGACCAAAGTTTAATCGACAGAGGCTTGCGTCAAATTATCGCAAACCCGGAAATTACAGCCGGAAATCCGGCCGGAAAGATAGGAGCCTGGTTTTCTGATTTACTGATCAACCGGTGGTTTGGATTATCATCCTTCATTTTTTGCTATATCTTTATATTGGCCGGCATATGCATTGCCGGAAAAACCATCCGTAATTTTCCGAAAAAAATCATCCTCAGTATATTCGGTATCATCTGGATATCTTTGTTTTTAGGTTATGTTTCTGAGTTATCCTATACACTCCTGAATATTTCTTCTTCTTATTTATACCCGGGAGGTGCACACGGCTATTTTGTTTCCCAATGGCTGAATTCCGTTATCGGAGGTATCGGGACTTTCTTTATCCTGTTATTGACTTTTGTAATCCTGTTATTTTTCGGATTCGAAAAAACATTTTACAAATGTATCGGCTTTATCAAGCATCTGTTTTCTCCCAAAGCCAAGGTAGTCAAAACCACGGATAATGTAACAGCCCCGGAAGATATTAAGGAGACTGTCGCCGGTCTTGCAGACTTACCGGAAGATCTCCTGACAAATACAACCGAAGATCCGGAATTCGATCCGGGCAAAGAATTCGACAAATTTCCGGAAGATGAATATCTGAATGCACCCTTTACCTTTGAAACAGAAAAAGAGGCCGAAAAACAGGAGGCAGAGAGGCCGGAACCCGGTTTTGAAAATATTCCGGTTTCAATCGAAGATTTCGAACTTCCAAACGATCTTTCAGACATTCAGAGTACCGATATTCCGGAAAAAGATAAGCCGGACACGCCGGATTCGGAAGCTGTCGAATTAACGATCAATGACGAAAATAAGGAAGAAACCCTGTCTACCAATCTCCAACCGCAAGGAGACTACGATCCGACACTGGATCTCTCTAACTACCGCTACCCCAATCTGGATTTATTGGAGGAGCACTCCAGCGGCAATCCCAAAGTAACCCAGGAAGAATTGGACGAAAATAAAAATAAGATCGTCGAAACCCTTCGAAACTATAAAATCGAGATTGTCAAAATCAAAGCTACCATCGGACCGACCGTTACTTTATATGAAATCATCCCGGCCCCCGGAGTAAAGATTTCAAAAATCAAGAACCTGGAAGACGATATTGCTTTAAGCCTGGCTGCTTTAGGGATACGTATTATAGCCCCGATACCCGGAGCCGGTACCATCGGTATCGAAGTTCCGAATCAGAATCCGGAAGTTGTTTCCATGCGGGGAATTATCGCATCGAAAAAATTCCAGGAATCCAAATATGCCCTTCCGATTGCGATGGGACGTACCATTTCAAACGAAACATATACTTTCGATCTGGCCAAAATGCCTCATTTATTGGTTGCGGGAGCCACAGGACAAGGAAAATCAGTAGGACTGAATGCCATCATTACCTCTTTGCTGTATAAAAAGCATCCGGCCCAATTAAAATTTGTCATGGTCGACCCCAAAAAAGTAGAACTGAGCATCTATTCGGTTATCGAAAAACATTTCCTGGCCAAGCTACCGGATGAAGACGAAGCCATTATCACGGAAACCTCCAAAGTAATCAACACCCTGAACTCCCTGTGCATAGAAATGGACAGTCGATACGACCTTTTAAAGGAAGCACAGGTCAGAAATATTAAAGAATACAATGAAAAATTCGTAAAACGCCAGCTGAATCCGAACAAGGGACACAAATATCTGCCCTATATTGTAGTTGTAGTCGATGAGTTCGCCGACCTGATCATGACCGCCGGCAAAGATGTTGAGCAACCGATTGCCCGTATTGCACAATTAGCGCGGGCCGTAGGTATCCACATGATCATCGCTACACAAAGGCCGTCAACCAATATCATTACCGGTGTCATAAAAGCCAATTTTCCCGCACGTATAGCTTTTAAAGTAGCCTCTATGATCGATTCCCGCACCATTTTAGACTCTCCGGGGGCCAATCAGTTGATCGGACGGGGGGATATGCTGATTTCTGTCGGCAGCGAAATGACCCGGGTACAATGTGCCTTTGTCGATACTCCGGAAATAGATGCCATTACCAACTTTATTGCCGGTCAGCAATCTTATCCCTCGGCATTTGCTCTTCCGGAATATATACCTGAAAATGAAGGAGGAGGCAGTATCTCCGAAGCAGATTTAGGTACCAAAGACCCGCTTTTTGAAGAGGCGGCCCGTTTAGTTGTCAACTCTCAGCAAGGTTCGACCTCATCCATACAACGCCGTTTCTCCATCGGCTATAACCGGGCCGGACGCATTATCGACCAACTCGAAGCAGCCGGTGTCGTCGGTCCGTTCGAAGGAAGTAAAGCCCGGCAAGTACTGATCCCCGACGAATATAGTCTGGAAATATTATTGAAAAACCTAGGTGATAAATTTTAAAATTTACAAAAATCATGTTCATCGAAAAAGCATACACCGGAAAAAACAATTGGTTCTTATACGTTGTTACGATACTCATCGTTTTTATTGCCACTCAACTGTCAGGCATCCCGTTAGCCGTTTACCTGTTCATTTGTAACCCGGAAGCTGCCATGCAAGGCAATATCGGAACCATAACCTCCACGAATACAGGTTTGGCACTCAGTCTGCTCACTTTTGTCGGCGGATTCTTCGCTTTATTCTTCTGTGCAAAGTTTTTACATAAAAAAAATTACCTGGATATCGTTACCGCCCGTCCGAAATTCGACTGGGGAAGACTCTTTTTCGGAGCAGCCGTATGGGCCATACTGACCTTGATTTCTCTTGCAATCACGATATTATCTTCCGAAGATGCAGACATCGTCTTCCAGTTCGATCCTTTGAATTTCTTTATGCTGGTATTGATTTCCATCCTGTTTCTTCCTTTTCAGACAGGATTTGAGGAAATCATGTTCCGGGGCTACCTAATGCAGGGTGCCGCATTGTTCTTTAAATCCAAATGGATATCTTTCCTTTTTATCGCCATTCTTTTCGGCCTGATGCATATCAGTAATCCGGAAATAAAAGCATTCGGCGTAGAAGTTGCCCTTCCCCAATATATCCTCATGGGATTGATTTTAGGGTTTATCGCTATCATGGACGACGGTTTGGAACTGGCTATCGGACTCCACCTGGCCAATAATTTTATGGCAGCCATTACCTTCACATCGGAAGCCTCGGCTCTACAAACGCACGCTTTATTCAAAGACATGAACCCGACAGGCTCGCATCTCGATGCCATCATCATGTTCATTGCCGGAGTCATCTTTATCGGTATTTGCAACAAAAAATACAAATTTCTGAAAGACAACATCCGTCCGGAGGAATCCTCTTTATAAAATCAGCCGTTATTCTCCTTATTCGTAAAGTTCACATTCGTTACGAATAAGGATTTTATATTTTTCTGCCTATTTTAGTAATAAAATAACACGAAAACGTTTCCAAATCTTCGTATTTTCAAATTTTCAAATTATCTTTGAAAGCATTTGCTAAATAAAATATACAATTATAATTACAAACGATTAAATGAGTATCTCTATGAAGAAAATCACATCATTGGTTTTAATGCTGGCTTTGGCTTTATCTGTTTATGCACAGGATAACAAAGAAGCCGAAGGTTACAAATTTACGGAACTCAAACGATTACCTGCAACTTCCGTAAAGTCTCAAGACAGAGCAGGTACCTGCTGGTCCTGGTCAACCATATCTTTTCTGGAAACTGAAATGATGCGTCTGGGGAAAGATTCTGTCAGCCTGTCCCCAATGTTTATCGTTTGGCATACGTACAATGAAAAAGCAGACAAATACGTTCGTATGCACGGTAAACTCAATTTCGGTCAGGGAGGTGCTTCTGCCGATGTAACCTGGGCCATTAAAAATTACGGTATTGTACCCCTGGAAGTATACAAAGGTTTGAACTACGGTGAAGACGTACATGTACACGGAGAGTTGGACGGCATTTTAAAAGCTTATCTGGATGTCGTCGTTTCCAATCCCAACCGTAAACTCAGCACTGCCTGGAAACGCGGATACGACGGAGTTCTGGATGCTTATCTGGGGGAAATTCCGGAAAAATTCACGTACAAAGGAAAAGAATATACACCTATGACTTTCTACAAAGAAGCCACGGGATTAAATATGGACGATTACATCAGTCTGACTTCCTTCACTCATCACCCTTTCTATACTCAATTTGCTCTGGAAGTTCCGGACAACTGGATCGGAGAAATGAGTTACAATATTCCGCTGGACGAATTGATGGATGTATTGGACAAGGCTATCGACAAAGGTTACAGTTTCTCCTGGGGTTCGGATGTTTCCGAGAGAGGATTCTCGCGTGATGGTATAGCAATCGTACCCACAGCAGATATCAAAGACATGAGTAATGCCGAAATTACAAAATGGGTCGCTCTTTCTAAAAAAGAAAAAGACGCACAATTGTATAAATTCGACAAACCGGGCAAAGAAAAAGAAATTACCCAGGAAATGCGCCAGGAAGCTTTCGACAATTACCAGACCCAGGACGATCACGGCATGCACGTTGTCGGAAAGGCTGTCGATCAAGCAGGTAACAAATATTTTGTCGTAAAAAATTCATGGGGAGATTATAATAAATACCACGGTTACTTATATGTATCTTATCCGTTCCTTGCATACAAAACCACGTCTATTATGATCCATAAGGATGCACTTCCTAAAGATCTGAAAAAGAAGTTGGGTATCAAATAATAACGGAAAAAATCCTTAAAAAGTCGTTACACTCGCTATGTGGCGACTTTTTTTTATCTTTGTATCTCTTAAAACAAAGAATTTTTGCACAAAAATAGAACAACTAAAAATATCAAATCATGAACCAAGCGGTAGAATTAAAGAAAGGGATATACCGGATCGGTGTAAATGACCGTAGGACTCATCTGTTTGAAAACTATTGGCCTTTACCCAAAGGAGTCGCTTACAATTCATACGTTATCGTAGATGAAAAAGTCGTTGTCGTAGATACGGTTGAAAGAAGCCGTATGGATGATTACCTGGAAAGCCTGGAAACGACATTAAACGGTAAAAAGGTAGATTACCTGATTGTGAACCATATGGAGCCGGATCACTCCGGAGCAATAAAAGCTTTATTATGCCACTATCCGGATATGACTATTGTAGGCAACTGCAAAACCTTCCCCATGCTGGAAAATTTTTACGGTATACACCATAACTTATTGGAAGTTAAAGAAGGAAGTACACTGGATCTGGGAAGCCGTAAACTGCAATTTTACATGGCTCCCATGCTTCATTGGCCTGAAACAATGGTTACCTATCTTCCCTCCGAACATATATTGTTCAGCGGAGATATATTCGGTGCATTCGGAACATTAGACGGAGGTATTTTCGACGATCAACTCGACCTTGACTATCTGGAGGAAGAAATCAGCCGTTATTACTCGAACATTGTCGGTAAATACGGAGTTCCGGCACAAACGGCATTGAAAAAACTGGGTACCTTACCCATCGATATGATATGCGCCACACACGGGCCGATCTGGCGTTCCCATATAAAAGACATCATAGCCAAATATGACAAATGGAGCAGATATGAAACAGAGGAAGGTGTTGTTATTGCATTCAGCAGTATGTATGGACACACCGAGAACATGGCAGACATGATCGGACGTTTCCTGGCAGAAAAAGGTATCCGGAAAATCCGTATTCACGATACGTCAAAAACCCATCCGTCTTACCTGATCAATGATATTTTCCGGTACAAAGGAGTAATACTGGGAAGTTGCTCGTATAACGGCGGTATATTTCCCACGATGGAAACCTTATTAAGCGAACTGGAGCACATCGGTGTAAAGAATCACTATCTGGCCTTTTTTGCCAACAAAACCTGGTCAGGAGGAGCTCTTCCCCGTTTTACCCAATTCGCCGATAAAATGAAATGGGAAATCGTTGCTCCCCATGCCGACGCATCCGGCCATCCGAAAAATCAGGATGTCGAAGATTGTAAAGCCATCGCCTACGCTATGGCGGAAAAATTAAAAGCTTAAAAATGGAGGCAGTTATTTGCCTCCATTTTATTTTATCAACGCGCCGGTAAAAATTTCTCATACAAAAAGCCCAACATCCGTACATGACCGCAGCATTCTTCCCGCGATGCTTTATCCATACGTCCGAAAAAATGATGCGCTTCAACCTCCATTCCGCAAAACTCAAAAATACCGGTGTCACTTGTTCTTTTCAAAGCATCCAACATACCCGATTGCTCATATTCGTCATAAGTCATCCCAAAATTATTCAGAACGACAACTCTTTTCCCGGTCAATAACTTTTTAATCTCCCCTAAACCGACAATATCATAAGCAAATCCGCGGCTGAACACCCGGTCGATATACCCTTTCATCATGGCAGGCATACCTGCCCACCAAATAGGATAAATAAAAGTAATCAAATCTGCACAACGAATGTAATCCTGCTCCAATTTAATATCTGCAGGTACTTTTCCCTCCTTGAATGCAGCAAAATCCTCCCCACTCAATACCGGATGGAAACCGATATTATACAAATCCCGGACAATTGCCTCGCTACCGGCTTTCTGTGTTAATTTTACTACCTCATCCTTATAAGCAACACTCAAAGATTCGGGATCCGGATGTGCCAGAATAATCAAATGTTTGCTCCTTACTCCGTCTTTATCTTTAAAACTCGTATGCATTGTTGTCATTTTTAATTTAAAATCAGTCCATAATTAAACGGGTAAAACGAAAACGGGTTACACTTCCGGAAACAAGACTGAGAAACGTAAACCAGAAGCCGGTTCCAGACGAAATGAAGAAAATTCATTAATTTTAAATCAAAATGACAAACAGAGGGGCCAAAGCCATTTTAAAACCGGATTCCTTAAGATTTTATAATTTTCCGTAATTTGAATAAGGTAAAATAAACTGGTATTAAAATACAATCAATCAATATTTTAACACTTATAGCGAGCCGAGGTTATTTTTTTAATCATTTTTTTTTATTAACATTGCCGTCTGAAAAAATATGCACGCACCTCTTTAGGACGACGTGCAAATTATTAACAAAAACAATAAATATGTCACTTAAAAGGAATATTCTCGATTTAAGGAAGAGAAAAGAAATTGTTCTCCAGGGTGGTGGTGAAGAGGCGATCAAGAAACAGAATGCCATGGGGAAATTGACAGCCCGGGAAAGAATTCAGGGTATTGTTGATGCAGGTTCTTTTCATGAATACGATATGTTCGTAGAGCACCAATCCAAGGATTTCGACATGGACAAAAAAGTGCTGCACGGAGACGGTGTAGTAATAGGTACCGGTACCGTTTACGGAGAGCCGGTTGCTATCTATGCACAGGACTTCACCGTAGCCGGAGGTTCATTGGGATTGATGCATGCCCGGAAAATCACCAAAATCATGGATCATGCCCTCAAAATGCGGATGCCGCTTATCGGTATCAACGATTCCGGTGGTGCACGTATTCAGGAAGGTGTAGACTCTTTAGCCGGTTATGGCGAGATATTTTTCAGAAACACAATGGCTTCTGGAGTTATTCCCCAGTTATCTGTTATCCTCGGTCCTTGTGCCGGTGGTGCCGTATATTCTCCTGCATTAACGGACTTTGTCTTCGTGGTAGATAATATTTCCAAAATGTTCATTACCGGTCCGGAAGTTGTAAAAACCGTATTGGGAGAAGTTGTTTCCATGGAAGACCTCGGGGGAGCACGGGTACATGCAGCCATCAGCGGTAATGCCCATTTCTTTGCCATGACGGAACAGGAATGTTTCGAACAAATCAAACGCCTGCTTACCTTTATTTCATGGAACAACCAGCGTAAAGCCAAAGCTTTCCCGGCAAAACCGCCAAAACCGGAATACAAAATCAACAACATACTTCCCGCCGACCCGACACAACCGTACGATGTACGCGATATCATCATGGCTATAGCCGACGATTCGGATTTTATGGAAGTACAACAGGACTTTGCCCAGAATATCGTGATCGGTTTCGGACGCATTGACGGAGAAACCGTCGGTTTTGTAGCCAATCAACCTTTGGTACTGGCCGGAGTACTCGATTGTGACTCCGCAGATAAAGCCGGACGCTTTATCCGTTTCTGTGATGCATTCAATATCCCGATTGTGACTTTCGAAGATATGCCGGGCTATCTGCCGGGTGTAGAACAGGAACACATGGGTGTAATCCGTCACGGGGCCAAAGTATTATATGCATATAGCGAAGCTACAGTTCCCAAGATCACTGTCATTTTGCGTAAAGCATACGGCGGAGGTTATATCGCCATGAACTCCCGTCACCTGAAAGCAGACTTTATGTTTGCATGGCCGACGGCTGAAATTGCCGTTATGGGACCTGAAGGTGCTGCCAATATCATTTTCAAAAAAGAAATCAAAGAATCCGATCATCCGAACGAAACACGTAAGCAAAAAGTGGCCGAATACCGTGAAAAATTCGCAAACCCTTATGTAGCTGCTTCTAAAGGATATATTGATTCTGTAATCGAACCGGAAGAAACACGTATGTTACTCAAGCATTCCATCGAAGTTTCCAGTAACAAAACCGTCATGGTTCCGCAGAAAAAACACGGTATCCCACCATTTTAGCAGAAAGGAGAACACAGTATGGCTACAAAATACGAAAAATTACAAATCGACGGAGTTGAATACAAAACTACTTTTACGCAAAAGTGGATAAACCGGAAAGCCTGGACGGAACCCAATCCGCATCTCATTGAAGCTTACATTCCCGGGACAATTCTTCAAATCAACGTAAAAGAAGGTCAGGACGTCGAAGGAGGTGATACTTTACTGATTCTGGAAGCAATGAAAATGGACAACAAAATTATTGCTCCATTTACAGCCAAAGTAAAAAAAATCTATGTCACTAAAGGAGATCAGGTTCCCAAAGGAACATTAATGATCGAACTGGAATAATTACAAAAAGGTCGTCTAAAGGCGGCCTTTTACCTTTTTAACCCCAAACCACATAAGAACATGAGTTTTTTTGTTGCAAAAAACATCGTAAAAAATTACGCCAACCACAAGGCATTGGATGACGTATCCATAGATATTCCCAAAGGTGCTGTCTATGGATTGCTCGGCCCCAACGGAGCCGGAAAAACTTCTTTGATCCGGATCATTACCCAGATCACAGGCCCCGACTCCGGAGAACTTTTTTTCGACGGTAAACCGTTAGTGCCTGCCGATATGAATCGCATCGGTTATCTGCCGGAAGAGCGAGGATTGTATAAAAAAATGAAAGTAGGTGAACAAGCCGTATACTTAGCCCGTTTAAAAGGACTCAACCGCAATGAAGCCATCAAACAACTGAAAAGTTGGTTCGAAAAGTTCGAAATAGAAGAATGGTGGGATAAAAAAGTGGAAGAACTTTCCAAAGGGATGGCCCAAAAAGTACAGTTTATCACGACAGTCCTCCATAAACCGGAAATGCTTATTTTCGACGAACCGTTCAGCGGATTTGACCCGATCAACGTAGAACTTTTAAAACGGGAAATACTGGAATTGCGCAAAGAAGGAACCACCATCATTTTTTCTACCCACAATATGGCTTCCGTTGAAGAAATATGCAGCCACATTGCCCTCATCAACAAATCGAAAAAAATCATCGAAGGACCGATCAATGAAATCCGGGAAAAATATGCAAACGACACCTATGAATTGAGTTGTAAGTATAATCCTGACTTCCAGCCGGAACAATTCACCGGCGAAGAATTCGAAATCCTTTCGCAGAAAACAGAAGGCAACCGCCAGGACATAATCCTGCAACGGATAAAACCGTGTGAAGCCAATACATTACTGGCCCGCATTTTGCCCCATACGGATATTATCTCCTATCAGAAAATCATCCCGGGAATGAATGATATCTTTATCAAACTGGTAAAAGGCCAATAAATTTACGATACTCTAAAACCTCATAGATCATGAATAAAACATTTATCATCATAAGCCGGGAATTCTCGACCAGAGTACGGAAAAAAACCTTCCTGCTCGTCACGGTATTCGTACCGATACTGTTCATCCTATTCTATGCTTTCCTCATGTGGATGATGCTGAAAGACGACACCCAGGAAAGAAGAATCGCAGTTGTTAACGCCTCTTCCTTAGAAAATCCGTTAGAAACCATCAATAACACAAAATTTGAATATACGGATCAAAATGTCACAGAAGCCAATGCCGCAGACTTTTTAAATAAAGAAAATTACTACGCCGTGATGTGGATTCCGGCTAATGTGATGGACAGTGCCGAAATTCCGATTTATTCCTTTTCCCAAATTACAATGGATTTAAAAGGAGAAATATCATCACAACTAAGGCGTAAAATTGAAAATATCAAAAAAAGTGTCGTTATTGCCGAATCACAAATACCCGATCTCGAAGAAAAACTGGCAGCTACCCGCACACCGGTTACCGTACGTACATTAATGGTTACAGAATCCGGAGAAGCAAAGGAAAGTTCGTCAGAAATAGCTTCAATTGTCGGATTGGCGGGGGGCTTTATCATCTATATCTTTATCTTTATGTATGCAGCCCAGGTCATGAAAGGAGTTATCGAAGAAAAAAATAACCGGATCATCGAAGTATTGGTATCTTCTGTAAAACCTTTCCAGTTTTTACTCGGTAAAATCATCGGCGTTGCCTCCGTCGGTCTCGTACAATTTCTGATCTGGATCATTCTGGGAGGTGCTGCAATGATCGCACTGCAAGCCATATTCCTTCCGGACATCGATATGGAAGCCTTACGTAATTCATCCAATATTGCTATGATGAGCCAAACCAGTGGTGTAAATCCGGAACAACTTCAGATCATCCAGAATGTAGTCAAAACAATCGAACCCGGTTTCATTCTTTCATTCCTGGGTGCTTTTATTTTCTACTTCATCGGAGGTTACCTTTTATATGCCTCTCTATTCGCAGCCATAGGCGCAGCCGTAGACAACGAAACCGATTCCCAGCAATTCATGACACCACTGTCTATTATCCTGATTGCTGCCGTATATATCGGATTTGCTGCTATGAAAAGCCCCGAATCGCCCCTGGTATTCTGGAGCTCGATGATCCCCTTCACCTCGCCTATCGTTATGCTGGTACGCATACCGTTCGGAGTTCCGGCATGGGAAATCATCACTTCCATTGTCACTCTCATCACCGCTTTCATCTTCTTTACCTGGTTATCCGGAAAAATTTACCGCATCGGTATATTGATGTACGGTAAAAAAGTCACCTGGAAAGAATTATACAAGTGGCTAAAATATTAATCTGAAAGCGACTCTGGATGGAGTCGCTTTTTTAATCAGATAAAAATAACACCGGGCTGTAAAAAGAAGTCCGGACAATGTTTTCCTCTGCTATGTAAACATTAAAATAATTTTACAATCTTTTCTTTTAGACCGTAACTTTTTATATATTCAAGCGTCTAATAAGCAAAATCAAAACACGATTTTGAACTCAAATATTTCTAATCTTAACGCGGGGTAAATGATTCGTCTCGAGAATATCAACAAAACATACAACAACGGAGCTCCTTTACATGTATTGAAAGGAATTGATCTGACAATCGAAAAAGGGGAGTTTGTATCAATCATGGGAGCTTCAGGTTCCGGAAAATCAACATTATTGAATATATTAGGCATCCTGGATAACTACGACACAGGGGAATATTATCTCAATAACATACTGATCAAAAATTTAAGTGAAACTCAATCCGCCGAATACCGGAACAAAATGATCGGCTTCGTATTTCAGTCCTTCAATCTGATTTCATTCAAAAATGCGTTGGAAAATGTTGCCCTGCCACTTTACTACCAAGGCATATCCCGGAAACGCAGGAACATGATAGCTATGGAATACCTCGATAAACTGGGATTAAAAGAATGGGCCACACACATGCCTAACGAATTGTCGGGAGGACAAAAGCAACGGGTGGCTATAGCGCGGGCATTGGTAGGCAAACCTCAGGTAATCCTGGCGGATGAGCCGACAGGCGCCTTGGATAGCAAAACGTCAATCGAAGTAATGAACATCCTAAAAGACGTCAACCAAACCGGGATGACGATGATTATCGTTACTCACGCCCCTGACGTAGCTGCCATGACCCATAAGATCATTCACATCAAAGACGGATTGATCGGCTCCATTGAAACAACGGAAAGTGCCCCGGCGGAAAAAATCTTATTATAAACCGGCCGGGAATGGGGTTCTTTATACAAGATGCAGAACAAACAGCAGTCATAATCTCAAATAATATCGTTTTATGTTCGATGTCTGGCGTGAAATATTCAGTACGATAAAAAAGAATAAGCTACGGACTTTTCTGACAGGTTTCTCTATGGCCTGGGGTATTTTTATGCTGATCCTTTTACTCGGAGCAGGCAACGGTTTGAAAAACGGCGTCTCCTCCAATTTTGGAAATTCAGCCAAAAATACGGTCAGTTTGTGGCCGGGCAAAACGAGTATGCCGTACCAGGGACTACAAAAAGGACGCCGCATTAAATTCGATGCCAACGACGAATTTTTCCTGAAACGGGAATTTCCCAACATTTCATATTATTCTCCCAGCATCAGCCGCTGGAATACAGTCATTTCTTACGGGAAAGAATACGGGACAAACTCATTACGCGGAATAACTCCGGATTATGCTGTTATCGAAAACGTAGAAATAAAAGCAGGAAAAGGACGTTTTATCAACGAGTCCGACATAAAAGAGGCGCGGAAAGTAATTGTCATCCACCAGAAAACAGCCGACGGGTTATTCCGGGAAGTACCTCCTTTGGGAAAATATGTCATAGTAGATAAAGTAGCATATCAGGTCATCGGTATTTACGAAGACGACAATATGAACCAATTGCCGGATGTATTCATTCCACTGACAACGGCTCTGCGCATCTATAATCCGGAAGACGGATTCGGCCAAATTTCCTTTATGGTTGAAGACCTGGTTACCCAGGATGCCAATGATGAATTCGATCAGAATATGCGGGCCAATATGGCGGTGCGGCATGCTTTCGATGTAAGCGACCGCAGAGCCATGTGGGTATGGAATAAATTGAAAAATTACATGCAAACCATGGGAATATTCAACGGTATCAACTTATTTGTCTGGGTGATCGGAATCGGGACATTGATAGCCGGTGTAGTCGGTGTAAGTAATATTATGCTGATTACGGTGAAAGAGAGAACCAAGGAATTCGGCATCCGGAAATCATTGGGAGCAACTCCTTTTTCCATTTTAAAATTAATCTTACTGGAAGCCTTGTTAATCACCAGCTTTTTCGGATACATCGGAATGATAGCCGGTGTCGGGCTGACAGAATTGATCAACAGCGCAATAAGTAGTGGCGGTAACAATGATATGAGTGTATTTAAAAATCCGACAGTCGACATATCGGTGGTCATAGCAGCGACAATGGTATTGATTATATCCGGGCTTTTAGCCGGATACTTCCCTGCCAAAAAAGCGGTCAGTATTAAACCCATAGAAGCCTTACGTTATGAATAAATGCCTCTCATTCATTATTAATTTGTAATATTCAATTCACATGTTTGATATAGATCGTTGGCAGGAAATATGGATTACGATAACCCGGAACAAAATGCGGAGTGTATTGACGGCATTCGGAGTATTTTGGGGTATCTTTATGTTGGTTGTCATGTCCGGGGCCGGTTACGGATTGCAAAACGGAGTACTGGCAGGCGTGGAAGGATTCGCGGAAAATTCGGCCTATTTTTTCAGCAATGTCACTACCGAAGCTTACAAAGGTTTCCGCAAAGGACGCTACTGGAACCTGCGTAACAACGATATGGACATGCTGGCGGCCCAGGTCCCCGAAATAAAATACATCTCCCCCATTCTATTCGGAGGCCGCAGTGACAACAATACGGTCCGGGGCGATAAATACGGTACATATTACATCAAGGGCCTAAATCCCATGTACAACTTTATTGAACCCCAATCGATGATTTACGGACGTTATTTAAATGAAGTGGATATACGTGACAAACGGAAAGTCTGTGTAATCGGTAAAAAAGTGTACGATGAAATGTTTCAGGGCACCGGTAATCCTCTGGGACATTTATTAAAAATCAACGGCATCTATTATCAGGTAATAGGAGTAAACGAACCCGTTACAGAAATAAACATCGGAGGTAATTCCAATGAATCCATCATACTGCCTTATACCGTAATGCAACAAACTTACAACCGCGGGGATATCGTCGATTGTATCGCTCTGACCTTATACGACGAAGCCAGGGTAAGCGATTATGAAGATCAAATCAAAAATTTACTGAAAGCCCGGCATTCCATATCCCCGACCGATCCGATGGCCGTACAAAGCATGAATGTAGAAAAACAATTCCGGATGTTCAGCATGCTTTTCCTGGGTATCAGCGCACTGATATGGATTGTCGGATTGGGAACATTGTTGGCCGGTGTCGTCGGAGTAAGCAATATTATGATGGTCACGGTAAGGGAAAGGACAAAAGAAATAGGCATACGGAGAGCCCTGGGCGCGAAACCGAAAACCATCCTGACTCAAATTATGAGTGAAAGTCTGGTGTTAACGGCCCTGGCCGGATTTTTCGGACTGGCCTTCGGCGTCGGAATACTCAGTATGGTAGACAATGTCTTAAGCGCAAACATGAGTAAAGACACCTTTTTCCAACACCCTCAAATCCCGTTTTATATTGCGGTAATCGCTGCTTTTGTCTTACTGATTTGCGGTTTGCTGGCCGGTGTTATCCCGGCCTGGAGGGCTCTTCAGATAAAAGCCATCGATGCCATACGGGAAGAATAACATGTAATAATTGAAAATAAAATAAAGAACATATTATGAAAAAGTACATTAAGTTTGTTTTCCTGGGACTGTTTGTCGTTATATTGGTATGGACATTTATCTTTCTCTGGAAAAAATCTCAACCGGAAAAAGTGGTTTACCAAATCGTACAACCCACCATCGGTACAATACAGAAAAAAACAGTGGCAACCGGAAAAGTGGAACCCCGGGATGAAGTGCTGATCAAGCCGCAGATATCGGGAATCGTATCGGAGGTATATAAAGAAGCCGGACAGAAAGTAAAAGCCGGAGATGTACTGGCAAAAGTAAAAGTCATTCCGGAAATGGGAACATTGAATGCAGCCGAATCCCGGGTGAATGTAGCCCGGATCAATCTTTCGCAGACACAACGGGAATACGACCGTAACAAAGGGCTGTTCGAAGGAAAAGTTATTTCCAAAGAAGAATTCGAAAAAATGGAAACCGAACTGAACCGGGCCAAAGAAGAATTACAAAATGCACAGGATAATCTGGAAATTGTAAGAGACGGTATTGCCAAACGTTCCTCTCAATTCAGCAATACCCAAATCCGGGCGACCATTACAGGTATGATTTTGGACGTACCCGTAAAAGTAGGAAACTCTGTCATTCAATCGAATAATTTCAACGACGGTACCACCATTGCTTCAATTGCCGATATGTCCGATATGATTTTCAAAGGAAAAATAGACGAAACAGAGGTCGGACGGATCAAGGAGGGTATGCCTCTGACACTGACCGTCGGAGCATTACAAGACTCTAAATTCCAAGCCATACTGGAATACATATCCCCAAAGAGTATCGAAGAAAACGGCGCTATACTTTTTGAAATCAAAGCGGCTGCGGAAATTCCGGATACGGTATTCGTGCGTGCGGGTTACAGTGCAAATGCAGAGATCATTTTGGACCAAAGGACAGACGTATTGACCATTCCGGAAAGTACGGTCGAATTTAAGCAGGATTCAGCCTTTGTGCAGATCGTCCTTACCGAAATCCCGGAACAAAAATTTGAAAAACGTCAGGTAAAACTCGGTCTATCCGACGGAATAAATATTGAAGTCATCAGCGGAATTACGGCTGAGGACCGGATAAGAGGAATGAAAGAAAAGAAGTAAGCAGCAGATAGGATTATAAAGACTCTAAAGTAAAAAAAGATGAAAATAATAGGAATATATATACTGATTTTCATACTATCGCCGATAGCTATTTGGGGACAGGAGGAGCAGACACCGGAAGTCTGGACGCTAAAGCAATGTGTCGAATATGCCATCGAGCACAACATCGATGTCCGTCAGCGTATACTGGAAAAGATGAATCAGGAACTGAATCTGAATACGTCACAATACAGCCGCCTTCCCAATCTGAACGCAAGCGGATCACAGAACTTTTATTTCGGCCGGGGTCCGGGGAGGGACGGAACATATCAGGATCAATCACAGGCCAGTAGCTCGCTTAACGTATCGGCAAACGTACCCGTATTTTCAGGGTTCCGGATACACAACGACGTAAAAGCCAAAAAGATGAGCTTACAGGCTGCCGTAGAAGAACTAAACCGGACAAAAGAGGATTTATCTTTAAATATTACCTCCTATTATCTTCAGGTATTACTGAATAAGGAATTACTGAATGTCGCAGAAGAACAGGTAAAGTTAAGTAAAAGTCAGGTTGAACAGACTGAAATACTGGTCCGGAACGGTAAAAGCCCGGAGTCGGAATTATTTGATGCAAAAGCCGCTTTAGCCAGGGAAGAATTAAACCTTACCCAGGCAGCAAATAGCTTAAAATTATCATTACTCGACCTAAGCCAGCTACTCAACCTGGAAAGTCCGGAAAAATTCGATATTGTAATGCCCGATCTGGAAAATATCATTGTAGAAGAAATGTTGAACCTGCAAACTCCGGTAGAAGTATTTACGCATTCTGCCGGCAATCGTCCGGCAATAAAAGCCGCAGAATTCAGACTGCAAAGCAGTGAGAAAAATTTAAAAGTTACACGCTCTGCCTACTATCCGACCCTGTCACTGGGCGCCTCCTACAGCAATGCCTACTATCATACCTATAATCTTGAAGGATCCCGCAATCCGTCTTTTTCCTCTCAGCTGAGCAATAACGGAAGCGAATCGGTCGGATTAAATTTAAGTATTCCCCTGTTCAACCGCATGGCCACCCGTAATCAGGTGCGTATGGCCCGTTTGGATATTGAAAACCAGCAATTACAATTGGACAATACCCGCCTGATCTTATACAAAGAAATCCAACAGGCCTATTACAATGCCGTAGCCGCACATGAAAAATACCGTTCTTCGGAAAAATCGGTTGAAGCCTCACAAATAGCTTTCCAATACGAAGAACAAAAATACAAGGCGGGAAAATCTACCAGCTACCAATTCAATGACATCAAAACCCGTTTGGCCAAATCCTTGTCGGAAGTCTTACAAGCCAAGTATGATTTTATCTTCCGGTCTAAAATCCTGGATTTTTACAATGGAGCTCCGTTGTATTAACCAGAAACAAGCAGATAACAAATGTGCCTCTCAAATGTCAAAACGATAATTTTGAGAGGCATTTTCAATATTAGAGTACCCCCTTCATTTACAAACGGTTCTGAATGCAAAATTACAACTCCGACAATTCCCCGTCTCCGTAAATTAATTCCTTAATCCCGATAAAATAATAAATTCAATATCTTTTATAAATCTTTCTTCTCGATTTCACGTTCCTTATCTAAAAAAAAGATATGAAAAAAAGAATGACATTTATCGGTATTTTACTCCTGACTTCTTATCTGGCTTTACCTTCACAGGCATGTACCCGGGCCGTTTATCTGGGTCCCGACAACATGGTAATTACAGGACGTACCATGGATTGGAAAGAAGATTTAAAATCCAATATTTATCTTTTTCCACGCGGAATAAAAAGAGCCGGAGCCGACAGCGGCAACACGATCCACTGGACCTCCAAATACGGGAGTGTCATCACCGCCGGCTATGATATCGGCACCTCGGACGGGATGAACGAAAAAGGACTGGTGGCCAATATCCTCTATCTCACCGAATCCTCTTACGACCGCCCCAACGACACCCGCCCCGTAATGGGTATCAGCATCTGGACCCAATACGTCCTGGATAATTTTGCCACAGTCGACGAGGCTGTTAAGGAACTCCGGAAAGAGCTTTTCCGCATCGACGCTCCCGACATGCCAAACGGATCGAAATCCACACTTCATCTGGCAATTTCGGATACAAGCGGCAACAGTGCAATCTTCGAATACATCAACGGCAATCTTGTTATTCACGAAGGACGCCAATGTCAGGTAATGACCAACTCTCCGACTTACGAACAGCAAATCACCCTCAACAACTACTGGAAACAAATAGGCGGTTTAGTCATGTTACCGGGAACCAACCGGGCTGCCGACCGCTTTGTCAGAGCTTCCTTTTACATAAACGCCATCCCGCAAACCGCCGATCAAAGAGAAGCAGTCGCAGGTGTATTCAGTGTTATGCGCAATGTATCGGTGCCCTTGGGAATCTCCACCCCCGATCAACCCAACATTGCCTCTACCCGTTGGCGTACCGTCTCTGACCAGAAAAACAAAATTTATTTCTTTGAATCCACAATGACGCCGAACATATTTTGGGTCAATTTCCGGGATCTGGATTTTTCTTCCGATGCGCCGGTCAAAAAACTCAATCTCTCGAACGGTGAAATATATGCCGGTAATGCAGCTTCACAATTCAAAACCAGTCAGCCGTTCAAATTTCTGTTCGAATGAGACAAAGCGGGAAATTCCAGGTTAAGACTCCTGGAATTTCCGGCTTGCCCGGAGCATATGCCGCAATATACTCACCAACTCCTGTGATTCCTGTAATAAATTCAGGTACACCAACGACAATTTTACACTGCCGTTTTCTTCCTGCATTCGTTCGATCTGCAGCTTGTGAAGAGTTGATAACTTTACTTTCAGATTCTCCCCTTCTGCCAATGTCTGCTCGGCTTGTGCATACTGTCCGGCAGAAATAATTTCCCGGGTTTGCTGCAATAAAGCAATCAACTCATCCCTGACCGGAATAAATTCTGCAGCACTTTTGACCGGTAGCGGATTAAAATTGTTGTCCACATGTTCTTTACAAGGCTCACAAATCCGTTTCAGACAATACATCAATTGCTCACTGCTGTTACTGCCCAGATGGAACCACGTATTTTTTTCGATGGCAATATTTCGTTCTATCCGGCGCATCCCCAATGTCTCTTTTCGTCTGATTTTTTTCAGCTTGTCCTTTTCCTCATCCGTCACTGCAACAGCCTTCCGCAAACTCTTCAAATCCTCGTGAATAAATCCGTCCGTCATTTGTAAATAAATTGCAGACGCAAATCCCAGTACTTTTACCAGATTCTCACTTACATGCCGCCGAAGCAGACTCCAGATTTCCTTCTTATCTTTAGCATACAAAATACACTGAAACAATTCGTCTTCTTTTTCGCTCTTCAACTTTTTGCGGTAACGCTTGTTACTGTTAATCAACATCAATACAGCGACTCCGATCATAATCAACATCGCCGCTATCCCCCCGTAAAACATGATTAATGTTACCAGAAAGCAAATGATAAAAGCAGCCCCCGCCGTAATAAACCAACCGCCGATCACCGAAAGTACGCCTGTCACCCGAAATACGGCACTTTCCCTGCCCCAGGCCCGGTCTGCCAAAGAGGAGCCCATAGCTACCATAAAAGCGACATAAGTTGTGGAAAGCGGTAACTTCATGGAAGTCCCCAAAGCAATCAATAACCCGGCCAACACCAGATTCACCGAAGCCCGGACCAAATCAAACGCCGCTCCGTTTGCAATAATCGCCTCATCTTTATTAAACCGACGGTTCAGCCAATGCTTCACCCCTTCCGGCAATACCCTCGATAACGTATTATTCAGACTTGTGGAAAAGCGTACCAGACTACGGGCAATAGCCGAAGAACCAAACATCTCATTGCCTTCCTCCTGACGGGAAAGGTCTACGGATGTCTTAATGACATTCCGGGCCTTCTTGGAGGTAAACAAGGCAATAACCATGATAACACCCGATAAAAATAAAAACAAAAAAGGTGTACGTGCCGGTTCATTCAAAGCTCCCATAAAATAACCGGATGCATCAGCGTTTCCGTTAGCCATAAAATCCGAATAAGAAGCCAATCCCGCCAAAGGTACTCCGACAAAGTTCACCAAATCATTCCCGGCAAAAGCCATCGCCAGAGCAAACGTACCCAACAACACCACAACCCGGAAAACATTTATCTTACACCAATGCAAAAGCTGCATCAATACGGTAAAAAATACAAAACATCCGCTAACTATTAAAACCGTATTCTCCTTCACCCACAATTTAAGCTCTGCCGTCATAAAAGAGGCGTCTTTAACTCCCTTAATCAGCATAAAATAAATAATTGCCGTAACTGCAATGCCCCCGAAAAGTCCGATCGTCCACTTCAATTTTGTTTTATAATTGAACGTAAACAGGATACGGGACAGGTATTGTACCAGAGAACCGAAGAAAAAAGCAACAGCTACCGACAAAAAGATACCCAAAATAACGGTCAGTGCTTTTTCGGTATTCAGCAGCTCGGCAAAAGTGAGGACATCTCCACCCGATGCAATCTTTACCAGAGCCAAAGCAAAAGTTCCTCCCAGCAACTCAAAAACCATCGATACGGTCGTTGACGTAGGCATTCCCAAAGTATTGAAAATATCCAGTAATACCACATCCGTTACCATCACCGCCAGAAAAATACATATCAACTCATTAAAATAAAATGCTTCGGGCCGGAAAATTCCGTGACGGGCAATCTCCATCATACCGTTACTCATCGTAGCACCACAAAAAATTCCGATGGCAGCAATAACAATGATCGTACGAAAAGAAGCAGCTTTGGCGCCGATAGCTGAATTTAAAAAATTAACGGCGTCATTGCTAACCCCGACAAACAGATCAAAAATTGCTAATAAAAAGAGAAAAATAATGATCCCCAGATAAATTGTTTCCATTCTTATATTTTTGCTTACAAATGCAAAAATATGAAGCGAATGTTACGCTCCTGTTTCAAAATTGTTACAAAATTATTACGACACAAATATATTCCTGTCCGGATATTCTAATAGCGTAACAAATTCGTATCATTCTCTCATAAAAGCAAACTCCTCCAACAAAAAAACACAGTGAAAAAATTCACTGTGCTTTTTCTGAATGATCCCGGATTATTCGCAAACGATCCAAAATCCCATATATTATTCCCATTCAGGAGCATCCTGATGCATCAAATATCTGACAAAAAAATCGTGGATCCGGCGCATCTCAAAATTACCTCCCAGACTGTGAGTATGATTAGGCAGATACAACTGCTCGAAATTCTTACCCGCTTTGACAAGGGCATCCACCACCTGTAAAGTGGAAGCAGGGTCCACATTATCGTCCAGTTCCCCGTTTATAAGCAATAACTTACCTTTCAAACGCCAGGCATTATCCACATTTGAACAGGCGCTGTATGATTCATCGATCGGATATCCCATCCATTGTTCGTTCCACCAGATTTTATCCATACGGTTATCGTGACACCCGCACAAAGCAACTGCCGCCTTGTAAAAATCATTGTGAAACAACAATGCCGCCATTGCATTCTGACCGCCGGCAGACCAACCGTAAATGCCGACACGGGAAGTATCCAACGCAGGATATTTCTGAGCCGCTGCTTTTATCCAGGCAATCCGGTCTGGGAAACCGGCATCTTTCAGGTTTTTCCAGCATACGTCATGAAAAGCTTTCGAACGGTTAGCCGTTCCCATACCGTCGATTGTCACGACGACAAACCCCAGGTCACAAAGCCTGGAAGTCAGATGATTGTATGCCCGGAAATATTTATCGACATGTGAATCATGCGGTCCGGCATAAATCATCTCCACCACCGGATAAGATTTTTGAGCATCAAACCCGGACGGGCGATATATGTTTCCCCAAATATCTGTTTTACCGTCGCGTCCCTTAGCACAAAACACCTCCGGTATCTGCCATCCGGTAGCCAGCAAATCACGGATATCCGCCTTTTGTATTTCTGCCACCCGACTTCCGTCTGCCCGTTTCACAACACTGACATAAGGCATATCCGGACGGGAATAGACATCTGTAAAATAATTCCGGTCCTTTGAGAAAACAACATAGTGACCGGCATTCTCCGGTGTCAGGTCGACAAAACCGCTACCGTCAAAATTGATCCGGCAATAATGAAGGTTATAGGGATCTTCTCCTGCATGAAGTCCGGAAGCAGTAAACAAAATCGTTTGATTGGCCTCATCCACATGTTCCACTTCCCGGACAACCCATTCTCCTTTCGTCACCTGATTGATTACCTTGCCCGTTTCACCGTCGAAGCGATAAAGATGTCTCCAACCGTCCCTTTCTGATATCCATAATATTTCTTTACCGTCGTTCAGATCATGCCGGAAATTACGGCCATAATAAATAAACGTCGGCGATTGTTCATCTATCAACGGCCGGATATGTCCGTCTTCCGCACTCACTTCGGCAACGATATAACGTTGATGTCCCCGTTGATTAAACTCGAAAGTAAAGGCCCGGCTATCTTCCCGCCAACCCGTCAGATTCAAATAAAATTGATTTTCAAAAGGCAAAGTTTCCAAAGAAATCTGACGCTTTGACGTAACATCAAACAACGCAGGCAAATATACCGGCAACACATCCCCCGGTTTAGCATAATCGCGCCATTGCAGAATCGGTTGTTTTTGGCTCTTCGGACTCGACTCGATCAAAGGAATCCGCCTCTCCTCCATATCCCGCACTTTAATTACGGCTAACTTTTTAGAATCCGGCGACCAATTGATATCGGAAGAATAATAAAAATCCTTTATACCGTCCATGCTCAAAGCATATTCTTTATTGTCCGATAAATCGCGCACGTATATATTGTTGTCCCGATTGAATGCCTCCCATTTCTTATCGGGAGACATCACCCGCTTTTCAGCTTTTCTATCGTAACGCTCCCATTTTCTCTCCTGCTTTTCAACCGTTCCTTTTTCTGTCAACTTATTTGTACGAACATGATAAAACCACTTTTTTCCTTGAAACTCAAATTCAAAACCACTCCTGTCCGTCCGAAAATCAATCTTACGGAAGGGTAATTTCATGGCATTTACTTTTTCACCGCTGGCTTTAGTCAAAGCCAGTGCCAATTTTTCAGCCTGAAAAGCTTTTTCCTTTTTTCCGGTTTCAGCATTCACCAACCAAAAAACATCTCCTTCCCGACCGTGGTTAAGATACCAAAAATAATGGGAATCCCCGATCCACACCGGATTTACAGCATTGTCATACACCCGCTGGGCATTAGCCGACAAGGTATCGATACGACGGTAATCTGCTTGTGTTACCTGTGCCAAAATACAAAGACTCCATCCCAGACACAAGCTTAATAAAATTATCTTTTTCATTTATTCATCCCGAGTTTTAAATAAATCACACTCCTGTTTATAAGAAAAGCCGCCCGAAAGCGGCTTTACTCTTTAATCTATCTTATGAATGACTAAGCCTGAACGCAACTTAGGCTCAAACCATGTCGTTTTCGGCGGCATAATATTACCCGTATCGGCAATATTCAGCAATTGTTCCATAGATACCGGATACAAAGCGAATGCCACTTTCATCTCACCATTGTCCACACGTCTTTTCAATTCACCCAGACCACGGATACCTCCGACGAAATCAATTCGCTTAGAAGTACGCAAATCCTGGATATCCAGGATGTCAGCCAAAACGTGTTTGGATAAAATGGTCACATCCAACACTTCTATCGGGTCATTATCGTTATATGAACCGGGTTTAGCCGTCAAACGATACCATTTACCACCCAAATACATACTGAATTCATGCAGTTTGGCCGGATGATAAATCTCCGTACCCATATCTTCAACTTTAAAGCAGGCATTCAGCTTATCCAATAATTCAGCTTCCGTCAAACCATTCAGATCTTTTACCACCCGGTTGTAATCGATAATCTTCAACTGATGATCGGGGAAATGAACGGCCATAAAGAAATTGTATTCTTCATTACCGGTATGATTCGGATTTTTAGCTTTATATTCTGCTCCGATGCGAGCTGCTGCTGCGGTACGATGATGCCCGTCAGCTACATAGGTATACGGAACTTTCGTTGCAAACAATTCCTCCAACCGCTTGTTGGTTTCCGGACAATGGATTGCCCAGAAATGATGTCCGAAACCATCCTCCGCTACGAAATCGTAATCCGCTTTCTGATTCTTCACAACGTTTTCAACGATCGCATCAATCTCAGGTACAGCACGGTAAGCAAAAAATACCGGTTCCAGATTCGCATTTACATAACGGGTAAGCACCATGCGATCCTCTTCCTTGTCAGGACGGGTCAATTCATGTTTTTTAATAATCCCGTTCATATAATCCTCACAGGCAGCACAACCGACGATCCCGTATTGAGTACGTCCGTCCATCGTTTGGGCATAAATATAAAATTTAGCTTCATTATCCTGTACCAACCACCCTTTTTCCTGGAACATCTTGAAATTCTCCACACTCTTGTGGTAAACGGTTTCCGAATGAATATCCGTTCCCGGAGGGCAATCTATTTCGGCACGTGTCACGTGTAAGAGAGACTTCGGCTTCCCGGCAGCCATCTGAGCAGCCTCTTCCGAATTCATCACGTCATACGGCAGACAAGCCAACTCTTCGCACACAACTTGATTCGGAGTACGTAAGCCTTTAAATGGTTTTACTATAGCCATAAATTATAAATTTGGAAATTTGAAAATCAGAATAAAAACAGAAGATGTGGAAGTTCAATATATTCAAATCCCCACATCTTCAAATTTTCAAATCATTATTTGTTTACTTTGAATTTAGCATCTCCGTGTTCCAGATAAGCTACAATCTGACGGGCAGCTGCAAGACCGGCATTAATATTAGCCTCTTCGGTCTGGGCTCCCATTTTTTTCGGAGTAAAGAAATAACGGCCTTCAAACGGTGCATATTCGGCAGCATTATCCGGCGCGATATCAGAAATGTATTTGAAATCAGGCCGGTCAGCCATCAATTTCAACAAACCTTCCTCATCGATTACTTCTTTACGGGCCGTATTTACCAATACAGCTCCTTTCGGCATCCGGTTAACCAATTCATAATTGATTGATTTTTTCGTCTTCTCCGTAGCCGGAATATGCAAAGAAACATAATTACACATACCGTACATCTCTTCTACCGAATGCAATGGAATAGCTCCGGCAGCTTTGATTTGCTCGTCGGTCATAAACGGATCGAACGCATATACCTCCATTCCGAAGCCCTTAGCGACACGTCCGACATTTTGTCCGACATTCCCGTAAGCGTGAATACCGATCTTTTTACCTTTCAGTTCAACTCCCGATTTCCCGTTATAGAAATTACGGGCCATATAAACCATCATACCAAATACCAATTCGGCAACGGCATTTGAATTCTGTCCCGGAGTATTCATAGCGACAATACCCCGATCCGTGCAAGCCTGCAAATCGATATTGTCATACCCGGCTCCGGCACGTACAATTACTTTCAGGTTCTTCGCAGCATCGATCACCTCTTTGGTAGCTTTATCTGAACGGATGATCATAGCATCCACATCAGCAACCGCAGCAATCAATTCGTCCTGAGAAGTATATTTTTCCAATAATACCAGTTCATAACCCTGGGCTTCTACGATTTCACGGATCCCTTTTACAGCAACCGCAGCAAAAGGTTTATCGGTAGCAATTAATACTTTTGTCATGATTTCAATTTTTAATTATAAATTATAGACTTTAAAAAGTAAACTTAAAATTCACTATTTAAAATCTATAATCTAAAACTGTATTATTTTATATGTGCTTTTTCGAATTCTGTCATTGCAGCCAACAAAGCATTCACATCATCCATCGTACAAGCATTATAGGTAGATGCACGGAAACCACCCACTGAACGGTGACCTTTCACACCTACGATATTCTTGGTCTTACAGAAATCCAGAAAATCTTTTTCCAATGCCTCATATCCTTCTCTCAATAAGAAAGGAATATTCATACGGGAACGAGAGCCTTCTTTGACAACCGGACGGAATACCTTACTGGTTTCCAGGTAATTGTAAATTGCGTCAGCTCTTTCGATAGCACGTTTCTCCATCTCTTTCACACCGCCCATTTCTTTTACCCACTTCAAGGTTTCTTTTACACCGAAGATATTGATACAAGGAGGTGTGTTATACATAGATTCCTTGTCCACATGGGTCTGGTATTTCAACATCGTAGGAATAGGTCTGTCAGCAACCACATGTTTCAGGAATTCATCCTTAATAATAACAAAAGTTACACCGGCAGGTCCGAGGTTCTTCTGGCAACCGCCGTAGATCATTGCATATTTGGAAACATCTACCGGACGACTGCATATATCTGAAGACATATCGGCCAACAAGGGCACCGGAGAAACCGGATCTTTAAAAATTTCCGTACCACGGATCGTATTATTAGAAGTGATATGCATATAATCCACGTCCGCAGGAATCGTAAATTCAGGATAGTAAGTAAAACCGTCTGCTTCAGAAGAAGCCACAACCTCTACTTCACCCCAAAGCTTAGCTTCTTTGATAGCCGCCGTAGACCAGGTTCCTGTATTTACATAAGCAGCTTTCTTTTTCAAGAAGTTATACGGAATCATGCAGAATTGCATACTGGCACCACCTCCTAAGAAAAGTACATGGTATCCTTCCGGAATATTCAATACTTCTTTAAACAAAGCCACAGCTTCATCATATACAGCCTGAAAATCAGCCGAACGGTGGGATACCTCCATGATAGACTGACCGGTATTACCAAATTCCAATACGGCAGCTGCTGTATTCTTCAATGTAGAATCGGGCAATTTACACGGCCCGGCGTTAAAAATATGCTTTCTCATATCGTATAGTATTAATGAAATTATAAATTAAGTTTCTTTCGGAAACGTTACAAATATGCAATATTTATCTTTAAAAACATCCTTTTTATAAGAAATTGTTCCCCTTTTCTTCAAAATCAAAATCATTCTATTTATCCAGATTTTTCCGGCAAAAGAGGAAAACATCTTTTTAAAAGAAAGGCATTTTGACAATCTTGGCTTTCAATGCTTTATTTCTTACGCGGATAAAAATTTCCGTATCAAGCTTATGAAAACCGCTCTTTACATAACCGGTTCCGATTGATTTCCCCGTCAAAGGAGATACCGTACCGGAACATACAACACCGATCTCATTGCCTTCGGCATCTTCAATCGGATATCCCTGACGGGCGATACCTTTATCCAATACCTCAAATCCTTTCAAATAACGGGAAGGTTTATCTTCTTTCAGTTTTTCATGATAAGCACGGTTGATGAAATCATTACCCGGTACAAACTTGGTAATCCAGCCCAAACCGGCTTCAATCGGTGAATGTTCGTCGTCGATTTCATGTCCGTACAAACAGAAACCGGCTTCCAGACGCAAGGTATCCCGGGCTCCCAAACCGATCGGCTTGATACCGAACTCTGCCCCGGCTTCAAATATGGCATTCCATAACTTGTCGGCATCCTTATTATAAGCGTATACTTCGCAACCGCCGGATCCGGTATACCCCGTTGTCGAGAAAATAACCTTATCTATTCCGGCAAACGGAATCTCTTTAAATGTATAGTATTCCATATCCGTAACATTCTCCTTGGTCAGTTTTTGCATTATTTTCAATGCCAAAGGACCTTGGATAGCCAACTGACAGATATCATCGGATGTATTCTCCAGATCAACTCCCGGTTTCATACCCATTTCTTCTGCATACTTCACAACGTGATTCCAGTCTTTTTCAATATTGGCTGCATTAACCACCAGCAAATATTTTTCAGCGCTGAAACGATAAACCAACAAATCGTCAACAATCCCGCCGGTTTCGTTCGGGAAGCAACTGTATTGCACTTTACCATCCGTTAAAGCAGCCACATCGTTAGAAGTCAGCTTTTGCACCAAATCGAATGCTTTCGGACCCTTTATCCAAAATTCTCCCATGTGAGATACATCAAAAACGCCGGCTTTCTCACGGACAGTCAGATGTTCATCTTTAATTCCGCTGTATTCTATCGGCATGTTATATCCGGCAAAAGGAGCCATCCTTGCTCCTAAAGCTTCATGAAAATGCGTAAACGGTGTGGTCTTCATTTGTTGTTATTTTTTAATGTTTATATAATTATTACTTCAAGTACAATACTCGCAAACGTTAGCACTCAACAAGACTCAGAACAACTCATTTTTAAAAATTGCCCATCCATGCAAAACTTTACAAAGATATAAGATTTATTCCTTTCCTCTCCTTTTTCATCCGCTTTTTATTTTCCCAAATCATAAACAAAATAAGACATATTCTTTGAATTTTCGATTCTTTTATTGTAACTTTAAAGTTTGGAATTGCAGATAAATTTTATTTCTATATGAATATAACACATCCGAAATCTATCCGCTTCTATAGCATTGAAAGACGAACTATTAACTGACGCCTAAATACAAATTGAAGAATAAAAACTAAATTAAAACAATGACCATGGTTATTAAATTGCAAGAAAAAGAGGGTATCAAAATTGCAAGGTTAGCAGAATTATCCAGATTCACTTTATCTATTACGGAAGAAATAAAAAATGAATTGAAACCATTGCTGAGTATTCCGAAAACCAAACTGATTTTAGATCTGGAAGACATCACGTTTATCGACAGTAGTGGTATCGGATGTATCATTTCTCTCGTCAAAACAGCCAAGAGTAACGATTCTACTTTCAAAATATGTTGTCTGAACAAAGACGTCGCAACAGTATTCGATCTATTGCATTTACAAATGATTCTCGATATTTATCCCGATGTGGAAGCCGGTATTCAAAGTTTCCGGGAATAAAAAAGAGGGTGCGCGAGCACCCTCTTCTCATTTTATTATATCCGATTTGTAAATCAGCATCCCAATGTCGCAACCATAACAGCTTTTATCGTATGCATTCGGTTTTCAGCCTCATCAAAAACGATGGAATTCGGCGATTCGAAAACCTCTTCTGTCACTTCAATGCCGTTCAATCCGAATTGTTTCTGAACATCACGTCCCACTTGTGTTTCCAGGTTATGATAGGCCGGTAAACAATGCATAAACTTACACTTTTTATTGCCCGTCATTTCCATTACTTTAGCATTTACCTGATAAGGCATCAACAATTTAATACGTTCTGCCCATACTTCTGCAGGCTCTCCCATAGAAACCCACACATCCGTATACAAGAAATCACATCCTTTTACACCGGCTTCAACATCATCCGTTACAGTAACCTTAGCTCCGGTTTCTTTCGCTATTTCCTTGCAGGTAGCAATCAATTCAGCATCCGGTTGTAAAGCTTTAGGGGCAACGATCCGTACATCCATTCCCATTTTGGCGCCTCCGACCATCAAAGAATTACCCATATTAAACCGGGCATCCCCTAAATAAGCAAAAGTTACCTGATTCAACGGTTTATCCACATGCTCGGACATCGTAAGGAAGTCAGCCAGAATCTGTGTCGGATGGAATTCATTTGTCAAACCGTTCCATACCGGAACACCGGCATATTTTGCCAGTTCCTCTACAGTAGCCTGGGTAAATCCGCGATACTCAATACCGTCATACATACGTCCCAACACACGTGCCGTATCTTTCATCGATTCTTTTACACCGATCTGCGATCCGCTAGGTCCCAGATAAGTCGTATGCGCACCCTGATCATAAGCGGCCACCTCAAAAGCACAACGTGTACGGGTAGAGGTCTTCTCAAATATCAAAGCTATATTCTTACCCTTCAAACAGGGTTGTTCTATACCGGCATATTTGGCTTTCTTTAAATCAGCAGCCAAATCCAATAAATATTTAATTTCCGTCGGAGTAAAATCCAACAACTTCAGAAAATTTCTGTTTCTCAAATTAAAAGCCATATCGTATCAATTTAAATTGTAAATTTCAGACAGTAATCTTAAATTTTCATGTCGAAGACAAATGTATAATTTTAATTTGGAGATTTGAAAATTTGAATGCGAAGGATTCATTTTTTATTTTCAGAACTCCAGATTTCCGATTCTTCATACTTAATCATAATGCATGGTAATCTTCGAACCGTACCGGCGGTCCTCCAATTTCGTGGCCTCCGTAATAACCGCTTTCTGACCTCCTTTCTCCACAAAAGCCAGACAAGCCCGGATTTTGGGTGCCATACTTCCTTCACCGAACATACCGGCTTCCAGATACTTTACAGTATCCGCATAGTCCAGAAATTCCAGAATTTCCTGGGTCGGTTTACGATAATCCTTATATATATAAGGTACATCTGTCAATATATACAACTCATCTGCTTTCACCCGGACTCCGATCATGGCCGATGCCAAATCTTTATCGATAACACCTTCGATCGGCTGCAACATACCTTCCGCATCGACATACACCGGTATACCGCCGCCACCTCCCGTAATGACGATACTTCCGGCACGAGCCATACGTTCTACCAAAGGAGCATTTTTAAAATCAACCGGCGCAGGAGAAGGTACCACACGACGCCATCCGCCTTCCACCTTTATCTCTTCCTTAAAAATCCAACCGTGCTCAGCATGTAATTTATCCGCTTCTTCCTTCGTATAAATCTTACCCACCCGCTTCGTGGGATTCTGTAAAGCCGGATCATGCTGGTCCACTACAACCTGCGAAATCATAGAGATGACATGCCGGCTTAAATTATGCTCCTTTAATATATTGCGCAAATTCCGTTCGATCATATACCCGATCTGTCCCTGTGAATAAGCCACACACATATCCAACGACATCGGAGGCAAACCGTACATTCTCACACCGGCATCATCACTCATCAAGATATTTCCGACCTGCGGGCCGTTACCGTGCGTAATAATCAAATTATAACCGTCCCGGATCAAATAAACCAAATTTTCCAACGTCTCCCGTATATTTTGATTCTGTTCGGCTACAGTTCCTTTCTGATTGCCCCGGAGGATCGCATTTCCTCCCAATGCCACCACTGCTAATTTCTTTTCCATTTCTTTTAATTTTGTTAGTTCCTTCTTTTTGAAGATTACTGTACAAATTTAAAGAATAGGAAATTTACTAAAAATAGGAAAAAATAATTTTGTTGATTTTTAAACCTCTGAACACCAATGATTAGTATAATTATTCTTTCATTTTATATAATTATGCAGCGTAAAAATTCGTTTTTTTGAAAACGTTTGAGAAAAATTCAACCGGCAAAAATTATTCCTTTGTACCGAATCTGTAATCGTCAATCAGGCTGAATATTTTTGCTCCGTATTTTTCTACCACTTTTTTCCCTATCCCCGGAATCTTTAATAATTCCTTACCATCGGCAGGCAACAAATTACATATCCCGACCAAAGCAGCTTGTCGCATAACCATATAAGCAGGCAATTTCAAGGCATCGGCTTCCTGTTTCCGCCAATCCCGTAAAAGCTTGTATAACTCAGGATGCCTGATATCCGCCGAAATTTCGGCTCTATCCGAAGCAAGCCCTGTTCCCGTCGTACTTTTAGATCTGGATTTCGCTTTCGCCTTCCCTTTAGAAATAGCGGCTTTCGCTCTCGCCGACAAATAAGCCGTTACAGAAAATCCGTCTTCCGCAGCACCTAAAGTTTCCATTTTAACGTCTGCTTCCCGCTGTAAAGCTTCCAAAGCTTTCTCTATTGTTTTCCGGATTTCTTTATTATCTATTTCGGGTTGTGCCACAGATAAAAACGCAACCACCCAATGTTCCATTTTTCCTTCAAAATAGATAACCCCTTTCTGTATTCTCTCCTGTATCTGGCTATCGTGCTCATAATCATCACTCCGGACTATCAGTTGACGCAATTGATTCTGAAACTTTTCTCCGACGGCCGTCAATTCGCTGTAACAGCAATCCCGGACTTCCCGGCAACGCCCCGTCAAATCCGGATACAATTTGGCCAGATGCTCTCCAAACAACCAGGCAAGTTGCTGCAATTTCTTCCACAAAACCGTGTAATCGAATAATTCGGTCACCAACTCCATATAATAACGACGACCGGCCTCTTTCAATTCCGGTAATCCCGGGCGATTTTGTCCGACCTGTTCCGTAAAATATTCTACCGCCTTATCACGGATCATAACATGACTGCTCAAAGGAGAATTCAATACCAGGCCCTCCAGCGTTTTACAACGACTCAACGCTACATATACCTGACCGTGAGTAAAGGCCGCCGAAGCTTCGATAATCGCATGTTCAAACGTCAACCCCTGACTTTTATGTATGGTAATGGCCCAGGCCGTTTTTAAAGGATATTGCCGAAAAATACCTTCAACCTGTTCGGTTATCTCTTTGGTCTCCGGATCAACAGAATATTTTGTATTCATCCATTCTTCCCGGTTTACCTCTATTTCCTCTTTGTCTCCACGACAAAGAACTTTTATCCGGCCGGGACCGATTTCCGTCACTTTTCCGATTTTACCGTTATAATAACGCTTCTCCGGAGAAGAATCATTTTTTACAAACATCACTTGTGCCCCTTTTTTCAGCACCAAACATTCGGATGTCGGAAATGCAAAAGCCGGAAAATTATCTTGAATCTCTGCCGTATACGAATATGCTGTAAACCCGATTTCCTCCAGCTTACGGTCATTGATCTGCTGTGCCTGGCTATTGTGTGTCGTCAACGTAATATAATCCTCGGTGTCATCAGGTACGAAGCCGGGAATATAACGACTGTTCAGCTTCTTTAAGGTAAACTCATCCACCTGATTGGCCCGGATCCGGTTGAGCAAACCGATAAACTCGTCGTTCACCTGACGGTACACATGGGTCAGTTCTATACTGATATAGGATGTCTGCTGTAAAGCTTTACTATTAAAAAAGAAAGGCGAATCATAATATGCTTTCAGCAAATCCCATTCCTCTTCCTTTACCACCGGAGACAGTTGTTGCAAATCCCCGATCAGTAACAATTGTACACCGCCGAAAGGCCGGTTCCGGTCGCGGTAGCGACAAAGCATATCACTTACAGCATCCAGTAAATCGGCACGCACCATACTGATTTCATCGATCACCAACAAATCAATACTACGGATAACGTCTATCTTTTCCCGGCCGAACCGGTGGGAATAACGATTCGAAGCCGTTGTTCCCTCTGCTTTCTGACCAGGGACATAAGGACCGAACGGCAACTGGAAAAAAGAATGTATCGTCACTCCTCCGGCATTGATTGCAGCTACACCCGTCGGTGCCAGAACAACCATGCGTTTAGGAGATTTCGTTTTCAGTTGTTGCAAAAAAGTCGTTTTACCCGTACCCGCCTTTCCGGTCAGAAAAACATTCGTACCGGTATATTGCAAAAAACGATAAGCCAAATCCAACTCCTTATTCGTCTCCATAACTCACATTGGAATTCCGGATTTACGATCTTAAATTTCCCGCCGAAACGAACTCCGGATTTTAACCGTAAATTTAAAATCGTAAATCATCAGTTAATAAAACATCTGCCCAATTACGGCATCAGCTCTCCTCTAAATCCTACTTCTTATTCCATATATTTAATAAGCTGATTCCCTAATCCGACCCGATAACCCTGGGATAAAAAGACAACCTCACCCTTCGCATTTACCATAACGATCAAAGGCAGATTTCCTGCATTTTTCAATTTCAAACGGGTTTCCAGCATCTGTAAAATCGTCCCGTCATTATCATATCCGAGCAACAAATTCGAAGGCAAGGGCCTGAAATCATGCCGTGAAAACTTCCCGGCCTGTGTGCGGTCTGTAAACAAAAACAACATAGGTATCCCTTTCGCCTCAAAATCAGCCTTCATCCCACTCATATCCCGAAGTAAATGATTGGTCGGCTCCTGATTTGCCCCAATAAGCGCCAGTGCCGTATATCCTTTGACTGGCAACGGTAAATACTTCATCTCCGGACCTTCCTCCGGCATATATTTTACTTTTGTATCGATTATACCCAATGTTTTCAACGACTCAACCACCTTTCTTATCTCCATATCCACCTCCGTCAGTTTCCCCGACTCCACCCGGAAAGAAGTAATGCCGGACAACACCGAACCGTCACTTTTCCGGTTCCCCGTTACCAGAATATAATCTCCGGTTTCCAATTCCACCGGCTCTTTAAATATTGTACTGTAATTCATTCCACCTCCCATATCTACTTGCGAATTGCTACCCAAATCGATCAAGTGAGCCTGACCGTTTTCAATTTTAGAAATTGTAAAATGCGTATAATAAACGGGATCTGAAATACTTTTTCCCACATTATGGATCATCAGCTTGCCTTTGGGCATCACCCCCTGCTCCCTCGCAAACACAACCGGGCGCCAGCCTTCACCTGCGTTATACTCCGGCTTGCCGTTCAAAGGATTCAAGCGGGCAGCAATCCCCAAAGTACGACAGGCCGCCACAAAAAACACCTCCTTAGAGCGGGTATCGGTAACCATTACCCGCAATACTCCAACAGGAGGAGTCACGAAATTAATCGTATTTATAGAATCGTTTAACCGGATTTTCTGCATCCAATCGGTCAGGTCCTCCGGGGTTCTGATGTTTTCATTCTGCAAATAAGCAGCTAACGGCTCCCGGTAAGCCGTGATAAACTCGTTCCTGATCCGGGGATTTAAAATATAATTTTTATAGAAAACAGGGTACGCCATACCGGATAAATTATATTCAGCATAAACAGGAGTTTCAGCATACTTCCGGGCCTCATGCAGGTGATCCGACAAAATAACAGCGGTAATATCCTGTAAATCTTTATCCTGTAAAACACCGAGCAAATCCAAGGCTGTTCTATTCTGAACCGTACTCTGATCCTTTACCGATTCCAAAAACCGGACGATTTCCTTATAATTTCCCCGGGCAGTTTTGATATACCTGAAAAACGAATCCGGATCATAGCCCCACTCTTCCGCCAGTTGCCGGGCTTCCTCCTTATTCATAAACGTAGCGATATATGCGTTTCGTAAGGAATCTTCATACATAAAACGACGGTCATTCAATGCCCGTTCGGTATCTGTTGTCAAAGCCTGATATTCTTTTTCCGGGGGCGGTACAATATCGAATACATCCCGGTATGCTTCACCTTCTTTCTTATCGAGAACAATCACAACGGTATCGGCAGTTGCCGCCCGTAATTCTGCAAAACCGTAATTTCCATCTTTATAAGCCCAGACAATCCAATCGCCCAAACCGACCGTTAAAGACGACTTTCCGGCCTCATCGGCCGTTAAAGTCACAGCCGGATAATATTCTCCGTAATTATATATCTTATATTGTACAACAGCTCCGGCCACAGGCTTTCTATCCGTATCCTGTACTGAGACAACGACCTTTTTTACTCCGGTATAATTACCCGTAACATTGACACTCGTCAAATTTGCATTCGTTGCTACCACCTCTTCGTTTGCCGGATATTTACCGAAAACCCGGGCTTCCATATACAATCCCCGTCGTACCGGTGCGGTAAACCAAGCAATATCCAGGCGGGGTTCGGGCTCGCAAGCCCCCAGGTATTTCCACTGCCCGTCGACCCATACTTCCACCCAGGCATGATTATCGTCACAGTGCGCCCAACGCGGAGTATACACCTGCCGGGCAGGTATTCCGACCGAACGCATAGCGGCCAACGTAAACACCGATTCCTCCCCGCAACGTCCGTAAGCCGTTGTCGTCATTGTCAAAGGAGCACAGGTCCGCGCATTCGTAGGCTGATAAATGGCCTTCTCATGACACCAGTGGTTGACTTCCAGAGCAGCTTCTTCCATAGTAGGGCAGGCCGTGACCCGATCTTTCAACTCCCGATAAAATACAAAGCGCGACGAATCCAATCCCTCGTTATGTCCCCGTACCGGTAATACAAAATGCCGGAAAATATCTTCCGGGATATGCCTACCCCAAGGCATCTCTTCCCTCAATTGGAATGACATCCTTACATTCTTCAGTAAAAACTCCCCTCCATACCAGGCCAAATCAGCCAAAGGTGCATAAGCATACAAAAATTGAAGAGCCTCCCGTTCTTCCAGCGTCATCGGTTCATCGAATACGGCAAACAGATTTTCCGGAGCATCCGATAACAACAATTTTTTACCTTCAAAATCCTGCAACACCGTTTTCCGGTAAGTTTCATCCGTAAGAAAATGCTTTTCCTTCTTACAGGCTGTCAATACGGCTACAACCAGTATCAGGCTGCACACCACGCGAATCATTATTTTCATATATTTCTCAACAAAATTTCACTTCTTTGAAACCATACACACGGTCTTTTCCTGTAATGTCTTTCAGTACAAGCCGGCCATATTCATCCACACCTGCGATCGAAGCCCGAAAACGTCCCCGCTCATCCTCCCATTTATAAACACCTTCCCGGCGATACATACTCTCCCGGTACTCTTTTTCCAGACACGCATAATCTTCAATCCGCCCATACCACTTGTCTATACATGCCAGTAGCATCTCCAAGGCCTGCTGTATATTCAACTCTTTACCCGTCAATTGCAACAAGGATACCGGATTGGGTGCATCAGAACAAAACTGTTTCTGATTGACATTCAGTCCGATCCCACATACCGAACTGGCGATCCGGTTACCGGAAATACAATGCTCGATCAAAATACCGGCGATTTTGTACTCCCCGACATAAATGTCGTTCGGCCATTTTACAGTACAATCCTCTGTAAATTTACGAATAAAATCACGACAACCCAATGCTATTACCATAGATACGGCAAATTGCCGGGACGCCTCACACGCCCGGGGACAAAATACGATACTGACAGAGATATTTTTCCCCGGTTCACTTTCCCATGTATTGCTTCCCTGCCCACGGCCCGCAGCCTGCCTGTAAGTCAATACAACCGTCTTATCCCTCAGTTCTTCCCTCGGCAATGCCGCAGCCGTAGTATTGGTGGATTCGAGCGCATTGTATTCTAAAACCCGAAAGCCGGCCAAACTATATTTTTTCAATCCGTTCTCCATATTCAATTCATTATTTTAATTTCCGTTCTCCTGTTTCGTGCTCTTCCCGTCTCGGTCTCATTGGAAGCCACCGGATGAGCCATACCATATCCCTTATAACTCATACGCTCCTTCTTAATATGATTCACAAAGAGATATTTATACACTTCAAAAGCCCTGGCATCCGATAAACGCTCATTGTATTCTGCCGATCCGCTGTTATCCGTAAATCCGGCAATCTCAATTTTAACTGAAGGGTTATTTTTCAGAAACTCAACCAATTGTTCCAGTTCAAAACGCGACTCCGGGCGCAGACTATAATCATCCACATCGAAAAAGATCCCGTTCAATACCTGTGAAGCCTCTTTCCGAATTTTTTTCAGTACGATCACCCGGGTCTGAGGATGTGCATAATCGGCCCGACCGACATGTATCGTATCTGAATAATACAAATATCCGCCTTTTTGTACACTAAGCAACAAAAGACTCTGCGCAGGTACGCACGACAACATTTCTGCCGGAGCATACACCCCGTCATAATAAGCCAACGTATCTCCTTTCTCCGGATGTATCACCAACAACCGATCCGGGACGACTTTCTCTCCTTCCTCATTTTCAGTTATCAAATGCAGATAAGCCATTTCCTGACAACGCAAAAAGTCTTCCAACTCATACCGGTAAATATTCTTCGTTCCATCCAGATCGGAAGAGAAATACCCCCATCTTCCGGTAGCATCGACGACAAACCCCATTTCATTTTTATAGCTATTCACCGTTATCCCAATATTTTCCGGTTCATTCAAACTGTCCAGATCTACCCGGTATATATCCATACCTCCCATCCCCGGATAACCGTCTGAAGCAAAAAACAAAACTCTCCCATCGTAATAAAGAAAAGGCGCCATTTCATTACCGGACGTATTGAAATACAAAGGTTTCGGTTGCGACCAAAGTTGTCGTCCGTCCGGATTTCTTTGCAACAATGTAGAAAACCAGATATCACTTCCTCCCTTACCTCCTTGCCGGGTCGAAGCAAAAAACAATTTAGTCCCGTCGGCTGATACCGCCGGTTGCGCTTCCCAGGCATCCGTATTGACAGGATATCCCAGATTAATCGGTTCGGACCAAAGTGTATCCGAAATCCGGTAAGCCACATAAATATCACAGCTACCGCGGGAATCCGGACGCTCGCAACCGGTAAAATACATCATCTGCCCATCGGCGGTAAGCGATTGTGTACCTTCATTTCCTTCCGTCGTATTGAAATTTAAAGGTATTCCCGCACCATCACGATACGACCATATATCCTCATTTCCCTTGTCCAGACATGTATAAAGCACAGTCCTCCCCGTAACATCCAACGAAGGCCAATACACATCCTTATCCGAGCCGATATACAATTCAACCGGACGTTTTTCCTGAGTCATCAAAGCCTTTTGAGCAAAATCACAGTTAATCACGCGATGATTCGCTGCCTCCTTACGGCTCAACTTCGTATCCCGCTCAAGATATAACTTATAATTTTGCCGGGCATTCACATAATCCCCCCTCCCGAAATAACACTCCCCTAAAAAATAATAGTAATTGGTATAATGCACGGAATCCAGCAACAATCCCTGATGTATCGCTTCAATCTCCCGATCGGTATCTCCCAGTCGATCGTATATATCCGCACGCAAAAAAGAAAATTCAGCATAACGTCCGGCATCATTCCCCATTTTATCCAAGACCTGTATAGCAGCATCATAATTCCGCTGACGCACCAGTTCTTTTATGACCTGAAACTGCCGCTGAAATTTTTTATCCATATCCTGTCCGGCAGCCACAGATAAACATCCCCACACAATCCCTATTGCAAAACACCACTTTTTCATATTTTCCGATTTGAATTGCGAATCTAAGAACTAAATCCCAAATTCGCAATTTTATCGGAATCATCCAGAGTCACTCCTGAACAATTTTCAATAATTATCCGGAAACAACTCGAAAAAACCTTGCGGTTGCAAACAGGACGGACACACCTTGGGCGGCGTTTTACCCACATGCACATATCCGCATTTCCGACAATACCACCGTACCTCTTCCGGACGGGCAAATACAAGACCGGTCCGCAAATTATCCAACAATTTCAGATAACGGTTTTCATGCATCTGCTCAACTTCCGTCACATGCCTGAAAAGAGAAGCAACGGCTTTAAATCCTTCTCCGGCAGCAATCTCTCCGAATGCGGGATACAGGTTATGCCATTCGTCATACTCCCCTTCTGCCGCTTCCTGTAAATTCAGCTCCGTCTGCAAAATCGCCCCGGCCGGATAAGCCGCCGTAATCTCAACCATCCCGCCTTCCAGATAACTGAAAAAACGTTTCGCATGAGTCTCTTCCTGTAAAGCCGTCTCGTAAAAAATACCGGCAATCTGCTCATATCCCTCTTTACGGGCTACTTCGGCAAAAAATGTATACCGGTTTTTAGCCTGCGACTCTCCCGCAAATGCTTTCAGTAAATTTTGCTCCGTCAGCGTTCCTTTTAATGATCTGTCCATTTTATTAAATTTTATATGATACAAAAAAATCGAAAACCCTTATTCTTAAATTTTCCCGACAACATCCTGTCTACGTAAAAACAGGCACAAAGTTCCCTCTTTACAACCGGCTTTGTCCCGTCTATCCATTTCCCATTCCGGCCCTTATGCCGGCCACATAAGTATAAATACACATCGACAATACGCATTTACTTACTTTAACCTTCTTCTTTTTAAATATAATTTTGCATGTGTAATAATATACCCGTTAGGGAAAAGATAAAAAACGAAGAAGATGTCCGGATTAGTTGAGAAACTGAAAAAAGATATTCATTACATCGAAGGGATGAACAGTTGTATGAACTGCGGAGTATGTACGGCTATTTGTCCGGCTGCCGAGTTTTACAATTACGATCCGCGTATGATCGTCGATTCGGTACAACGAGGCGATGAAGAAACGATTGCCCAATTCATCCGCTCAGATGCCATCTGGTATTGCGGTGAATGCATGTCGTGTAAAACCCGTTGTCCCCGGGGCAACACGCCCGGCCTCATCATTATGGCGTTACGTAAATTGGCCCAGGAAGAAGGTACGTTCACCTGTTCTGAAAAAGGCAGACAGCAATACGCGCTTAAAAGAGTCATCGACCACAATATTCTGGAACGGGGATACTGTGTCACTCCGGATATTGTCAAACCGGAAATGCATCCGGAACAAGGGCCGGTATGGGAATGGGTGTATGCTCACCTCGACGATGTATTCGAGCGGGTACACGCCAACTACCGGAAGCCGGGGCCCGGAGCTTTGCGGGAAATCGATGAAGCGAGCATGGAAGAACTCCGTAAAATATTCGATGTCACCGGAGGTTCCGATTTTATGAACCGGATACAGCAATGCTCCGAAGAAAAAGCAGCGGAAGAAGGCGCCGACATGGAACAATACCTCATGTCGGTATATACCCAAAACAACGGACAACATTCATAATCAGAATAAGGTCAAAAGTTCTCAGATTTAAACTTTTTTCCTTTCGACTTTTTAAATTTTGACTTTCTAACAGATGGATTTACTCGGCAAACAACAGATATGGAACGAATACCAGAAAGAAATTGCAGAAGATAAATACTTCTATGCACGCAGTTGTATTCGCCAGACATTTTTTCCCGGATCGGAATGGGCTTATCTGGACATTCTTCGTAACAAATTGCAAAAAGAGGTCATGGAAGACGCACGTCATACAACCTGTACAGGTATCGGCTACCATTCGGACATCGTTCCGGCAGAAACCATTATGACCGTCGTCGCCCGCCATTTCGCCCTGATGACCGAAGCCGGTTATGAAAATATGACCCCTTCCTGTATTACGTCATTCGGTATTTATACGGAAATTCTCGATACCTGGGAACATCACCCGGAAATAGAGGAAAAAATACGGGAATTCTTATGGAAAGCGACAAAACGGGAATTTAAAAAGCCTAAAAATCTGGCTCATACTTCGGATATCATTTATAAATTCCGGAATGAAATTGCAATTCAGGCGAAATATACATTAAAAGACGTTCATACCGGACGAGCCTTGCGCGGGGTTGACCACATCGGCTGCCATTACGCCAAAATGTTTCCTTCCAAAGGAATCGGAGGAGCAGAATTTCCCGCCGTACTCACCGGCATGATAGAAGCCTGGGGCGGAGATCCCGTCGACTACCCGGAACGCCGGCATTGCTGCGGATTCGGTTTCAGAAACTACCTTGTTATGGCAAATCGCGGATTTTCTGTCGCCAATTCCAAGAAGAAATTCGAATCCATGCAGCCTTATGCACCTGATTTTATCGTAGCCAATTGCCCGGGGTGTGCGATGTTCCTCGACAAATGGCAATATACGATCAGCGAAATGGAAGGCACCACTTACGGAACGGACGGCTACGGTATCCCCGTCCTGACCTATGAAGAACTGACTGCATTGATTTTAGGCTACGATCCGTGGGAAATCGGATTACAGATGCACCAGGTTGCAGTAGAGCCCCTTTTGGATAAAATGGGAATAGACTATGATCCGGAGGCCAAATACAAAAACAGTAAGGGAATTTCTTTGGGAGAACCGACCTGTCCGACGTATTTGAAAGTGAAATAATAACAGCAAACTATAATTTTAGAATTAAATAAAGCGATTCATCCATTTAAGTCATCGATTTAGTTCTGCCATTTGGGTATTTACATTGAATAAAAGTGGTTGAAACATAAATATCTTAGCTTATTTAAATCTGAAATCCATCATAAATTTATCAATAGTATGAACGTAATCATTATCGGAGGAGGACCGGCCGGATGTGAGGCAGCCTACAGATTGGCACAGGAAGGCATTAAGATCGATCTGATCGAGAAAGAAAATACGACCGGCGGCAACCTTAACAACTGGTATCAACTTTTCCCGGACCGGAAAAACGCCAGGGATATCACGGAAAAATTAAAAAACAACCTCGATCATCCCAATATAACCCTTCACCTGGATACAGAGGCCGTCGAAATGTCCAAAAACGAAACGGGTAAATATACGGTCACTCTGAGCGACAAATCCCTTTTATCCGCAGATGCCCTGTTGCTGACCACCGGCTTCCGGTTATTCGACGCCCACCGGAAAGAAGAGTACGGTTACGGTATATACAACCATGTGATTACTTCTGTCGAACTTGAAAACCTTTTTACCAACCACTCCCTCACACTTGCCGATGGAAAAAAGCCGCAACGGATCGGTTTCATCCACTGTGTAGGCTCACGGGACGAAAAAGTATGCAACTACCATTGCTCCAAGCTATGCTGCATCACAGCCGTTAAGCAAGCCATCGAAGCACGGGAGCTATTGCCGGATGCCGAAATTTTCTGTTTTTACATGGACATGCGTATGTTTGGTCCCGGCTATGAAGAACTATACCGCGATGCACAAGAAAAATACAACATCAAATTTGTCCGGGGCCGCCTGTCCGAAGCTTCTGAAAACATAAGCAAGCAATTGGTAATCAAAGTAGAAGACACCTTAGTCGGCAAACCGCTTAAAATGACATTGGACTTAATGGTGCTGATGATCGGAATGGAGGCCTCCGAGGGCAGCCGTAAAGCAGCAGCACAATTATCCCTCGGCTTGTCGCCCAACGGTTTTATCCGTCCCGCCGATCCCCATTACGGCACGAATCTGACAGAAAAAGAAGGCATTTTCGTCGCCGGTTGCAGCACCTCCCCCATGAACCTGACGGATACCCTGGCGGATGCCCGTTCTGCAGCCTGTAACATTACGGCCTACCTGAAAAAATCCGGGAATGCCTGATATAGTATAAACTCAAATCGCTCAAACAATGACAACACTGTGGGGATATTCCATACCGGAAACCAGAAGCATCGACTACGATAAAAACGACAAAGCTTTTATCGCCTATCTGGCACAAAATGCACCCAGTAGTAAACTTTGCATCGGATGCGGGGGATGTACTGCAACCTGTACGGCCGGCAATCTGACGGACTTCAACATCCGGAAGCTTCAAATGCTGGTAAAGCGGGGCGAAAACGAAGAAGCCAGGACCAAATTGCAAAAATGCATGCTTTGCGGGAAATGCCTGCTGGTATGTCCCAGGGGCGTCGATACCCGGAAAATGATACTGACCATGATCGATTATATAAAAAAATAACGTTCAACTACTAGCAAGTTCCATCTTTTATGTATTACGATAATTTTGTACTTCCTTTTACCATTGGCCTGAATATACTGCTTATATTCCTCGTCGTTAAATATTTCCGCTGGATCAAAACCTTTTCCAAGCCGGAAAAGAAAATGATCCGGAAAGGCATGTTTAGTCTGAAAACCGTTAAGGCCATAAAAGAGGCTTTTCTGGAATGCCTGGTACATCGTAAAATTTATCGTACGAATCCGTTCCTGGGATACATGCACATGTGTTTCGGACTCGGTTGGTTTCTGCTGATTGTCATCGGCAAAACGGAATCCATGGTCTACCATACCAGTGCCCTCAATCCCCCTTATTTTGCCATTTTTTTCCGTTTTTTTCATCCGGCCAAAGAAACATTTCCTTACAGCAATGTCTTCGCCTTTATCATGGACCTGATCCTGCTGATGATCCTTTCCGGCTTATTCCTGGCCTTGATGAAAAGACTTTATTCCAAAGCCCTGGGACTAAAAAAAACGACCAGCCATCGTCCGTTCGATTTGCTCATTCTTACGGTGTTGTGGTTGATTTTCCCGCTGCGTTTCCTGGCAGAGAGTTTTACCAGCGGACTTCGCGGAGGCGGTAGCTTTCTGACACATACAGCGGGCAACTTCTTTGCCGATACCCTACCGCTGGAATCTCTGGCTTATCCGGCCTGGTGGGCCTATTCCTCGGCCCTTGGCCTGTTCTTCCTGCTATTGCCGTTTTCCCGTTATATGCATATCCCGACGGAAGTCGTGTATATTTTCTTAAAAAACTGGGGTATCAAACAAGGAAAAACGTTCAATGCATTCAGCGAAATACAACTTTACGCCTGTTCGCGTTGCGGTATTTGTATCGATCGCTGTCAGCTCAATACATCGCTGGGTATGAACAACACTCAACCCGTATATTTTCTCAAAAAAATACGGCATCACAAAGACTACTCCGAACAGACCGAAAACTGCCTGATGTGCGGTCGTTGTGAAGCAGCATGCCCGGTCGACCTCAAACTGAATGCCATCCGTTTGAGCAAACGCCCGGACCGGATACAAATCACCAAAGACACTTACAATTATGTAAAAACTGCCGACCCCAAAAAAACGAAAGTAGCCTATTTTGCCGGATGTATGGGACATCTTACCCCATCGGTCATCCAGGCCATGAAACACATCTTCAGCAAAGCAGGTGTCGGATATACATTTATAGACGAACAGGACGGCATCTGCTGCGGACGGCCGATGATGCTTTCGGGCAATCAAAGTGCCGCTTCCGTCATCGTCGAAAAAAACAAAGCGATAATCGAAAATTCAGGAGCGGAACTACTGGTCACGTCCTGTCCGATATGCTACAAAACCTTTAAGGAAGAATACGGACTGTCCATGCAAATCATGCACCATACCGAATACATCGATTACCTGATATCCAACAACATACTAAAAACGACGGTCAGTGACGACAAAACCGTTTTTCACAACCCTTGTGAATTGGGACGGGGCAGTGAAGTATATGCCGCTCCCGAAAGAGTATTGAGGCAGGTCAGCCGTAAACTGGCAACCCGTTACGACGGCAAAGACTCCTTATGCTGCGGAGGATCGTTAGCCAATAACCACATCTCCACCGAACAGAAAAGCCATATCGCCGCCGACGCCGTAGCCGCCTATGCCGCCTACCGGCCGGATGTCATCGTAACCGCCTGCCCGCTGTGCAAAAAAACATTTGCCAAAAAATCGACATCCATACCGGTAAAAGACATAGCCGAAGTCGTAGCTGAAAATTTATGACACACAAAACTATAGACCGTAAATTACGGAAACGGAGGTAGCTGAAACAGAGTGTCCGCTATTTTTTCAGGATTCGCCACAGCCAGACTATCGGCGGCGGCATCCATAGCCTCTACCAACTTCACCTTAACCCTGGCAACCGGTGTCCGGTGAAGCACAATTTCATCTTCATGCGGCAAATAGTAAAACAAAGGTATGTCTCCTTGATTCAAGTCATCTAACAGCAAGCGGATAAAACTATCTTTATCCAGCGTTTCTTCACAATTTTGCTTATTCATATATACTTGAAATTCACTATAAAGGGTATCCAACTCCTGCTTCTGAGTCCGAGGAGTCGTTCTATTAAAATAGCAATTAAAGGCCTGTGTCGCCACGGGCACAATACGAACAGTCTGCAATTGTTCATAATATTTTCTTATTTCAACTTTATATCCAGCCAAATTTTTTTGTAAAATATCTATAACCGATTTTACGCCCTCTTTGAAATTTTTATAAAAAGGTTCCTTTTTCTCACAGGCAATGTTCCTTCTTCTCCTCTCTTCGATCATATATACATCATGAAGCAATATATCCGGATTTTGTTCCTGCGAGGAAGGCAAGTAAAAATTAGCCGTCGCTTTAATTTTAGTCATATCCTCTATAGCTTCTGACGTATCACAACACAGCTTCAGGCATTTCTGCATACAACTTCCTGCCCAAACAGTTGGGTTTAGAATAAAAGAAGGCCAGAAAGCGACCTCTGCATCGATAGGATAAGCCTGCCCCTTGTCCGATACCATAATATTATCCTGATGAAGATCCAGTATACCCAATAATTTGGAGTATACGGTAATCTGCCCCAAATGAAAATAGTAAGCACGCTCTTCCTGCTCCGAAATCCGGGTTCTGTGTTCTATAAATTGCATATAACCGTATTCTTCTCCCTGTCTTTTATCATCCCCTGGCAGATAAGACATCAATCCCGGCCCGGGGAATTGGGGAGCAGTCTGCAACTGTTTATCGGCAAAAAACTTGAGACAACTGTCGCCCTGACCAAAAATCAGCATGTCGGGAATAACGCTTCTGGGTTTATAAACAAACCGGACACCCTTCGTGGTACTGACAATACAAACGGATTGTCCGCCATTATGAAAATCGGAACCTGTAAATTCAACGGCCTCCAGTTCTCCCATATCCGGGACGGAAGGCAGGAAATGTGTTACAATTATTGGCCAATCTTTATTCAAACGCCTGAGCATCATATTCGACGATTCTACAATATTATCACTCAAACGGCATAATCGTGACAAACAAAATACATCCATCCCCCAATCTCCAGAAAGGCTATATTTCAATTTATCACGTAACAATTCCAGATTATGATCATTAATAAGAAAAGGAGACAAACGATCGAAAAAAGTAAGTATGTGAGTAATTTCCCAATCCCTGCACTCTTCCAACAAACAGTCCAAACGCTTATTCATTTCTTCGTAAGCCGAGAGCTGCATATAATGCCTGTATCCTTGATCGGACAAGCAGAACTGAAAACATTCCTGATATTCTGTTTCCATTTGCCGGTTATTTATCGTCTTTATTATATCCTCAAGTATCCTGAGTTTTTCATGCATTACTCCTGTCAATTTCGCTTTTTCATCATCGTCATCCCCTCCCCCAAGCTGGGATACCAATCTTTGAATAAGCTGATTAGGGCGGTTGTCAATTATTTGCAAACCTTGTTGCCTGGGATTTGTCAAAGGATTTGAACTTTCCAGAATACGTGAAGAAGGTACTACAGTTTTTTTTTCAGAAAGCATAATTACAAATTAAATATGACCGTTCATTCATTCATGATTTTAAAGCTTGCATAAAAGAATATTGTTCTTGGACGCCCGCCTTATACGAAATCTAATATATATCCTTTCTATAGTGTATCCGGAATATTTCTTTGATGCCCCTACACGACATGCTGTTTTCTTATAACACAGTAGATATTATTATGTATTTCAAATATATACAATAGTCAGAAAATCCCGCTATCTATAACCGATGTCTTTACGAATGGCGTTTTTTTGTTTCCGAACGGAACCGATTGGCATTTTTTCGGTAAACTGGGATGTGAAAATCCGAAAATATGACAACCCAAAATTCTTTGAAAGCATATAGAATTCTTTGAAAGCATATAGAAAAAGTATCCCGGAAACCGGCATTTTTTCTATATATTTTATACCTTTGATGGATTTTTATCGGGAATACCGGTCACAACCGGTACGATTGTCATTTCGTTTGCAGTATTAGTATTATCAAATAAAATGGAAGCAATGAAGAAGTTGTTGTTATTGTGCTTTACAATTATTCCGGTGCTGGCATTCAGCCAGAAAGCGAAAATTGAATTTGAAAAAACATCCCACAACTTTGGGAAAATCAGTGAGACGGGAGGTAATGCCGTTTATGATTTTGTATTTAAAAACACAGGAACCGTCCCTTTGATCCTGACGAACGTACGTGCCGGTTGCGGATGTACAACCCCGGAATGGGACCGGCAGCCAATCGCTCCGAACGGAACGGGCCATATCAGGGTAAGCTTTAACCCACTTAGGCGCAGCGGTCCATTCACAAAAAGTATAACTGTTAACTCCAACGCAGAAAATGCCGTCGTTTCCCTGACCATCCGGGGAACAATAGAACGGAAACCCAGAGACCCTTACGCAAACTATATACAGAGCATCGGTAATTTAAAACTTACTGCTTCAAACCTTAATTTCGGTACGATCAAAAATACCGACACTCCCGAAAAAACAATCGAAATGATAAACCTGGGAGAACAGCCGTTAACCATTACGACAACCCCGGCTTCTCCCCACATCACAGTTACCGTTCAACCGGAAACCCTGAAAAAAGGAGAAAAGGGTACAATATCCGTCAAATACAACGCCGCCGCCAAAAACGACTGGGGCTTTGTATCCGATAAACTGTCAATCGGCACAAACCATGGAAAACAGATAGAAATACCTGTAGTTGCCAATATCACAGAAGATTTTTCTGCCTATAAGGCCGATAACTACGACAAGGCACCCGTTGTTAAGCTTTCTGAAGACGAATTCGATTTAGGTATATTAGCTAAAAATACCACTAAAAAACACGAATTTTACATTCAAAACATGGGGAAATCAGATTTGATCATCCGCAAAATAAAAACATCCGACGACCAAAACCTTACCGTTATTCCGGCAAAAATGACGATCAAACCGGGTAAGAAAGCCAAAGTGACGCTTACCCTAAAGACGAATGATACGCCGGGCAAAAAGGCTAAAATTATTTCCTTCACGTTCAACGATCCCAAAAACACGATCGTCTCTTACAGATTGTCAGCAACCGTTCAATAAAATAAGTCATTCACATGAAACTCATTGTTGGGATATTACTACTCTTCAGTCCATTCCTATCACAGGCTCAGGGAGTTTTTGATTTCAAAACCAAAGAAATCGAATTGAAAAACCTGAAAGCAGACGAAACACCGACGACTGTAACATTCGGATTTAAAAATACCGGAACACAACCGATCATCATCAGCCGGGTAGCTCCGGTTACGACACTCGTAAAAGCCACCTGGAACGAACAGCCGGTAGCTCCGGGCAAAACCGGTACGATCAAAATCTCTTTTCCCACGACACAGATATCCACGAATTTCAATTATACGCTTACGGTCTACTCCAACGCATCATCGGCGCGGGAACAATTGAGAATACGCGGAAACATCGTAGACAACCCCAGGTATCCGGATTTACTTTATAAATTAAACATGGATAGCTTGAAATTCAAATCCAACAACCTGTCTTTCCGAGAAATACATTTCGGAGAAATAAAAAAAGACACCGTTTATTTCTTCAACAGCCGGCAAAAAGAGGTAAGTGTAAGTATCCGGTACAAACCTTCCTACATTACAGCCGTAGTCGAACCGCAAATTGTGAAACCCGGTAAAAAGGGCATGATTATCGTTTCTTTGGATGCTGACAAAAGGAATGATTACGGATATGTTTACGACAATGTCATTTTGTCGATCGACAACGACAATTCATACAAAAACCGTTTGAGCATCAGCGCTCATATTACAGAAGATTTCAGCAAATTGACCGAAGAAGAACTGGCCAATGCCCCCGTTGCTGTTTTCGAAAAAAATACCATCGAATTCGGAGAAATCAAACCGGGAGAAAAAGCAAATTGTGATTTTGTGATGAAAAACAACGGCAAATCCGACCTGATCATCCGGAAAACAAAAGCCAGTTGCGGATGCACAGCCGTAACGATGGGAGAAACGATACTTAGTCCGGGACAATCTACGACAATCCGGGCGACCTTCGACTCTACCGGAAAAAGCGGCCGGCAATATAAATCGATAACGGTCATTACCAACGACCCTCAACATCCGGAAACGCAATTGACCATATCCGGGAATATTGCCAATAAGAAATAAGTTATTTTGCTCCGAAAGAGTAAAATAATTTTTCCTTCCGTTGGTTTGTTCCGGAATAAATTGTAATTTTGCGCCGTTTAACGATATTAATTCAATTAAAAGTTTAGAAATTATGTATTTAACTCCTGAAAAAAAACAAGAGCTTTTTTCAAATTACGGGAAGTCTAATAAAGATACAGGTTCTGCAGAATCTCAGATCGCTTTATTTTCCTACCGTATCAGTCACTTGACCGATCATTTGAAAAGTAATCACAAGGATTTTGCTACACAGCGTGCCTTGATTAAATTAGTAGGAAAGCGTAGAGCATTGCTTGACTATCTGAGAGAAAAAGATATTGAAAGATATCGTGCTGTCATTAAAGCTTTGAATATTCGTAAATAATCATACGCTTCAGACAAACCCGGGTTTATTCCCGGGCTTGTTTTTAATTATTTTTACCTCCCTCCACTCCTCCTTATATAATTTCAAACTCCGGTTTGGGGTTATCATCTATTGAAGAATTCCGTTAAAATGAATTTATTTTAACAGTAAAATTATGAACATTATTGAAAAAAGTATTACTCTGCATGACGGAAGAGTAATTACACTGGAAACCGGCAAGCTGGCAAAACAAGCTGATGGTGCTGTCATGTTAAAGATGGGCAACACAATGCTTTTAGCCACCGTAGTATCTGCCCAGGAAGCAGGACCGGATGTCGATTTCATGCCGTTATCCGTAGATTACAAAGAAAAATTTTCTGCCATCGGTCGTTTCCCCGGAGGTTTTACCAGAAGAGAGGGAAAAGCATCTGACTATGAAGTTCTCGTATCCCGTTTGATTGACAGGGCGCTCCGTCCGTTATTCCCGGATGATTATCACGCAGAAACTTTTGTACAGGTTACCTTATATTCTGCCGATGAAGAATCGATGCCGGATTCATTGGCCGGCTTAGCGGCTTCCGCTGCTATTGCAGTCAGCGATATTCCATTTCACGGACCGATTTCAGAAGTACGGGTTGCCCGTATCAACGGCGAATTGGTAATCAATCCGACTTGCTCACAACTGGCAAATGCAGACCTCGACATCATGGTCGGTGCAACCTATGAAAACATCATGATGGTTGAAGGAGAAATGAGCGAAGTATCCGAGCAGGAAATGTTGGATGCGATCAAATTTGCTCACACAGCCATCAAAGACCAGTGTCTGGTTCAGAAAGAATTGGCTGAAGCTGTCGGAAAAGCAAAGCGGACCTATTGTCATGAAGTAAATGACGAAGAATTGCGCAAAGACGTTTGGGCCAAATGCTATCAAAAAGCATACGATGTAGCCCGCCAATGCAATGCCGACAAACACCTGAGAAGCGAGTTGCTGCATCAGGTAGGCGAAGACTATATGGCAAGCCTTCCGGAAGAAGAAAGAGAAGCAAAGAAAATGATGGTAAGCCGTTATTATCATGATGTTGAAAAAGAGGCTATGCGCCGCATGATTCTGGACGAAGGTGTACGTTTAGACGGACGTACCACCGAACAAATCCGTCCGATCTGGTGCGAAGTAGGCTCTCTGCCCGGACCTCACGGTTCCTCGATTTTCACCCGTGGAGAAACTCAATCTTTATCGACGGTGACTTTGGGAACCAAATTGGACGAAAAGATTATCGACGAAGCAACGGAACAAGGCAAAGAACGTTTCCTGTTGCATTATAACTTCCCCCCGTTCTCTACCGGAGAGGCAAGACCGAGCCGGGGCGTAGGGCGTCGTGAAATCGGTCACGGTAATCTGGCTCACCGTGCTTTAAAACGCATGATACCGACAGATTTCCCATACACCATCCGTGTTGTTTCCGATATTTTGGAATCCAACGGCTCCTCATCGATGGCAACCGTATGTGCCGGAACTTTGGCCTTAATGGATGCTGGTGTACCGATGAAAAAACCGGTTACCGGTATTGCTATGGGATTGATTACCGACAAAGGCTGTGAAAAATACGCCGTACTGTCGGATATCCTCGGCGACGAAGACCACCTGGGCGATATGGACTTTAAAGTAACCGGAACCGTAGACGGTATCACAGCTACCCAAATGGATATCAAAGTGGACGGTCTGCCTTATGAAATTCTGGAAAAAGCATTGGATCAGGCAAAACGCGGACGTATGCATATCATGAATATCATCACAGAAACATTACCTGCACCGCGTCCGGATCTCAAACCACATGCACCGCGTATCCAGACCATTATCATCGATAAAGATCAGATCGGTGCCGTAATAGGACCCGGCGGAAAGATCATCCAGGATATCCAGGAAAAATCAGGTGCTACCATTAATATCGAAGAAGTCGACAACAAAGGTATCGTAGATATAGCTGCATCGAATGCCGATTCTATCAATATGGCACTGGCACGTATCCGCGCTATTGTCGTCAGACCGGAAGAAGGAGAAGTATATGAAGGGGTTGTAAAATCAATCATGCCCTTCGGCGCCTTCGTTGAAATCCTGCCGGGTAAAGACGGTTTACTCCATGTATCGGAAATCGACTATAAACGTATCGAAAAAGTCGAAGACGTATTGAAAGAAGGAGATCGTATACAGGTCAAACTGCTCGAAATAGATAAAAAAACCGGAAAACTTCGTTTGTCACGCAAGGCCCTGTTGCCGAAGCCCGAACGTAAAAGTCCGGAAAACCCAAACAAAAAAGAGGCTTAAGCCTCTTTTTTTATACCCCTTCCCTCAAGAAAACAAAGCCAAATCCCAATACAAATATAAAATTAGTTTATCTTTGCATAAGCAAAGTTATGCCCCGGTACGGCAAAAATCCGACGGGATTTGAGCGGCTTATACAACAACAATTCAGAGTCCAGCCGTATAATAATAATACAACGGAGAGCATCTAAAAAAAGATTATATGGAAAACAGATTAAATGTAGGTATCACACACGGAGATGTAAACGGTATCAGTTACGAGCTAATCATAAAAATGATGGCAGAAAACCGGATTTGTGAAATATGTACTCCTATCCTCTACGGTTCTTCAAAAGTCGCAGCCTATCACCGGAAAACTTTAAATATCGAAAATTTTAATCTGAATAGCATACAAACACCGAGAGAAGCGAACCCCAAACGTTGTAATGTAATCAATTGTATCGACGATGCAGTAAAAGTCGAATTGGGTCAGGAAACGGCCGAATCGGACAAAGCTGCCATGATCGCCCTGAAAAAAGCTCTGGATGATCTGGATCATCAGGGAATCGAAATCATCGTTGCAGCACCCCAGGGGATCGAATCTTTCAAAACAGAAGGTGCCTACGGATGTCCGGACTATCTGGCCAAACGATACGGCGTTAAAAATGTTATGCCGGTATTGGTCGGTACAAAAATGAAAATCGGATTTGTTACAACGCATATTCCCTTTAAGGAAATTGCAGCCAATATTACGCCGGTCAACATACTCAGTAAGCTGAAGATGCTCGACAATACACTTAAAAAAGATTTTACCATACGGAAACCCCGTATTGCCGTATTGGGACTAAATCCCCATAGTGGAGAGAACTGTCTCTTCGGAGAAGAAGAAAAATCCATCATCATCCCGGCCATTGAAAAAGCAAGGGAAAACGGAATTATGGCTCTCGGCCCTTATTCCTCGGAAAACCTGTTCAAAGGTACGGATTACGAAAAATTCGATGCTATACTGGCTTTGTATCACGATCAGGGCATGGTTCCTTTCAAAACGATAGAAGGCAACGAAGGGGCAGTCCTTATTGCCGGGCTTCCGATCGTATATACCTCAACCGTATCGGGAACAGCTTACGACATCGTCGGCCAGAACCAGGCGGATGAAATCGCTTTGAACTCGGCATTATACCTCGGCATAGATGTATTCAACAACAGACAACAAAATGCGGAATTGACTGCTAACCCGCTACAACATTACGACGTCGCCGGAAATGCCAATGAAAGCGACCTGAATGTCGAACAAATCGCAGGTGTCAAAGATTTTCCGGAAGATTAACTTCCTCGAAAAACAATTATAAAAAAGGGTGGCAAATTTTACAGCCACCCTTTATTTATACCAGAATCAATCATTTATAACCCGTTTGATAACCTTAAGATTATGGGTATATCGTTTCAATTCCTCATTGAAAATTCCCTGATGATCGATTTTATCTACCCGTACCCGCCCGGAAGCATGAATGATCCGGTTTTGTTCCCACAATATGCCGACATGAGTAATAGCCCCAGCATCATCTCCGAAAAACGCAAGATCACCTGGTAAAGCTTCTTCTACAAAAGAAAAATTCTGCCCGCAATTAACCTGCTGGGAGGCATCCCGGGGCAAATCGATACCGGCAATACGATAGACAATCTGCGCCAAACCCGAACAATCAATTCCATACGGCGAACGCCCTCCCCACAAATACGGGGTATTATAATACATCAACGCATATTCGATAATCAATTCCCGCAAACTGTCTATCCCGACATCCTTCGGACGTGTAACCATCGTATACACATCTTCCCCGATCAGCAACTTACGGCTATCTGCTTCTAAAAACGGAAGAACGCTCCCGGAAACAATCAGTTTATTGCCGTAATCCCCCTCCTTCGTAATAATATTAAAAACTTCGGTTGTCAGAACAGGAACATCGGCCCGGTATTTTTCCGCATATTCATCACTCACCGGTTTACACATCTTCCGGTCGATCCACCCCTCATAACCGTCATGCAGCAATTTCACATACACCCATTTTTCGGCAACCTCCGATATTTCATATAATTCACCGAACAATATTTGCGAAACCATCTCGCTTCTTTCCGACTGTTCCCGACGCATGGGAACAATACTCAAATCTGCTATTCCGAAAGCCATCTTTATAGATTAGGAATTATAATAATACATCAAAATCAGTTGATCTATTCAAATATTGTAAAAACTTTTTTAGCAAATTGCAAAAATGATAAACAAGTCTATAGACTTAAGCCAGGCAACCCCCAACTTCGAACAAAGGTAATAAATTATTCAAAAATATCAGGGAATATAAGGATTTACCTGTTGTGTCCATTTCATCTTCTTATATTCGTTATTCATATAAGGATAAGCCTCCTGCGGTATATAAACAGTCAGACCACTATAAAAATCAATGGCAGAATAAGAACCGTTACCTGCCGAATAATAGCCGGGAGTATGAGCCTTATACACAATACATGCATTCAAAGCAGCCTCTATCTCTCCGACACGCTGAGGATATAACGTTTCCAGGTAATCTCCCAAATCGAAATACAGATTATTCCAGCCGTATCCGTAACGTTGTATATGACCGATATCAAGATGCTTTTCACCGTCGACACCGGCCAGCAACTCTTTGGCAAGATTCGCCAATGCTTCCATTTTCGACACATCAAGAACCGTAACTGTCGCAGAACGCCATGCACCGCTCAGTTTATCGTAATATTCGTAAAACTCACGGGCAACAGCCGTTAAATCCGGTTTTTCCTTCATCAGATGACCCATCATCGTTTTATATACGAAACCGGGCACCAATACTTCGGCCGGAGAAAATACCAGATAATCGGCACACTCTTTAAACTCGTAAGCAACTTCAACGCCTCCCATCAAACAGGCATCAAAAATAACAAAAGACATCTTTACGGGCAAAGCCGTTACAAAATCACGGACCTCCATTTCTTCTCCTTTATCGGATATAACCGAACGCGGACGGGCCAACGTATTGACAGGAAGCCAACCGGAAGCATGTGATAAAACGACCAAACCGTAAGACTGAGCCGGATATTCATCTACAATCTCGGACAATACCCGGCGAAAAATAACCGGATCGGCAGAATTACTTTCTTCATAGCGTTTCACTTCCCGGGCAACGGCTTTCCCGTTCTCCCACAATATTTCCGTTAAGTAGGGCTCTCCCTGCGGATTATCCGAATTACTACCCTTAGGTCGCGGGTCTGCATAAACCAATAAATGACCGGTGAAACTTTCTTTCCACCCCTCTGTCAACCCGGCAATCTTTTCATCATCCTCCCCGCTGAAATTATTATCTACACCCAAATATACAATCACAGTCCGATCTGCCATAGGAGGAGTATGTTTGTCGTCACTACATCCCCAAAGTCCCAGAAACAATAATAGTATACCTATAATCCGCATCATGCTATTCAAATTAAAATTCGATTATACGGATTATTTTTCAAAAAGTAAAACATCGGTAGCAAAATTATAGATTCTGATTGTAAATTGTAGATTGTAAATCCGATTCCAGCCTGACAAATAATAAATCTTTGATTTTCAATTGCAAATTAATTATTTTCAGACCCGATAAATATCCGCTTGATTTACCGTTCGAATAACATACATCGAAATTAACCGGGAATCAATACTTATATAAAATACCACCTGCTTGAAATTCATCCCTCAATGAAAAACCTATCTGTAAAATCCCTGATCAAAAATTTTCTGATCACTGAACGAATAAGGAAATGCCGACTGATGTATCCCGCGTTTTTTATTCGGCCTATGACTCATATCGAATTGCAAAGTCGTACCTTTTATCAAATCTCCGTAACTAAAATAGTTTTTGTCATATTCTCTCCCATCCACCCTCAAACTCCGGATATAACAATTCTCCGGAGTATTGTCCGGAGCCGATATTTCAATTTTATGACCGTTTTCCAATGTAATCGTTGCTTTCCGGACCAGCGGCGCTCCGATGACATATTGATCGCTACCGGGACATACCGGATAAAAACCCAAACTGGAAAACACATACCAGGCCGAAGTTTGTCCGTTATCCTCATCCCCGCAATATCCGTCGGGAGTCGGACGATACATCCTCTCCATCGTCTGCCGCACCCAATATTGAGCCTTCCAGGGTTCACCGCCATAATTATACAGATAGATCATATGCTGTACAGGCTGATTACCATGAGCATAATTTCCCATATTCATTACTTGCATCTCGCGGATTTCATGAATAACCCCGCCGTAATAACTATCGTCATAAACCGGTGGAACGGTAAATACGGAATCCAGCATATATACAAAAACATCACGCCCTCCCATTAAATCCTGTAACCCTTTCACATCGTGGAACACCGACCAGATATAATGCCAACTGTTACCTTCTGTAAACGCATCCCCCCATTTCAATGGATTAAAAGGCTCCTGAAACCGTCCGTCCTTGTTTTTACCACGCATCAAATTATGAGAAGAATCAAACAAATTTTTATAATTCTGTGAACGTTTTTCATACAGACCGGTCTCTTCTGCCGACCGGCCAAGCTTCCGCCCCACCTGGGCAATACACCAATCATCATAGGCATACTCCAACGTACGGGCTGCACTTTCGTTAATTCCGGCATCATAAGGTACATAACCTAAATTGTTATAATACTCATAGCCATACCGCCCGGTCGATTTCACCTGCGGATGACAACTGTTAGCAGTAGACAACATCGCTTCATACAAAGGCAACTGAATATCCCTGGGAGTAATATCTTTGAGGATAGCGTCAGACACTACTGAAGCCGAATTATTTCCCACCATACAACCGCGATGTCCCGGCGACGCCCATTCCGGCAAAAAACCGCTTTCTTTATACGTATTGAGTAATCCTTCCTGTATCTTAGCATTCATCGAAGGATAAGCCAGATTCAGTAAAGGAAATAAACAACGGAAAGTATCCCAAAAACCCGTATCCGTAAACATATAACCCGGCAATACCTTTCCGTTATAAGGACTGTAATGAACAGGACGTCCGTTTTCGTCAAATTCGTAAAAGCTACGCGGAAATAAAACAGAACGATACAAACAGGAATAAAAAGTGCGCATCTCATCCAGGCTCATTTCAACATCAAACACACCTAAAATTTTATTCCATACTTTCTGTCCTTCTGCCTTTACCTCTTCAAACGTTTTATTCTCCAATTCTTTCAGGTTACGTTCGGCTTGTTCATAGCTGATAAAAGAAGAAGCCACACGAGCCCGGATTTTTTCTCCCCGCCGGGTTTTGAAGCCGATCAAAGCCCCCACGTGATCGTCCTGCACTTCCCTGCCGTCACACACCTTTCCATCTTTCCAAATATGCCATGCATCCGGGGTATCTTCAAACTCAACGACGAAATAATTTTTGAAATTCGCCGGCACACCGCCACTATTACGGGTTGTATAACCCATAATCTTATTCTCTTCCGGAATCACTTTTATATACGACCCCTTATCGTAAGCATCGATCACGATATATCCCTCGTCCGTTTCCGGAAAAGTAAACCGGAAGTAAACTGCCCGCTCAGTCGGTGTCATCTCTGTCACAATATCGTGTTCAGCCAGGTATACGCTATAATAATAAGGTTTGACTACTTCCGCCTTATGTGAAAACCAACTCGCCCGCTCCTCCTCCGTAATTTTCATTCCCTTCACAGGCATAAGGGAAAACGTACCGTAATCATTGATCCACGGACTGGGCTGGTGGGTCTGCTTAAAACCGCGCAAACGATAATGATCGTATACATAAATCCATCCATCTCCCATCTTGCCGGTCTGGGGAACCCAGAAATTCATCCCCCAAGGACGGGCTATTGCCGGATAAGTATTGCCGGTAGACAACTGATATTCAGACAATGTCCCCATTAAAGGATTTACATAGTCCGAATAATCTTTCTCCTCTGCCCTTACCGGAGAATGATATCCCCAAACCAGAGCCAACAAAACCAATAATACAACCACCTTCTCTTTCATAAACTTTAATTTTAACGAATAAACATACATTATTCCTTCGTCATGGAATACGGCTTCTGTTCCTTCGTAAACAGCCGTTTCTTATTCGGAGTAGCCCCCATCTCAAAATACAATTCCCCGCCTTCACGGAGAGCCTCGTGAGTAAGATAGGCTTTTTTATACTCTTCTCCATTCCATTTTACAGACCTCACATAACGATTTTCAGCACTCACACGGGGAGCCTTAATCACCAGTTTTTTACCATTTTCAAGATGTACAGTCATCTCTTTAAAATAAGGAGCTCCCAATACATACTGATCCGAGCCCGGACAAACCGGATAAAAGCCCATGGCCGAAAAAATATACCAGGCCGACATCTGCCCGCAATCGTCATTCCCGCAAAGCCCGTCGATATTATTCCGGTACATCCGGTCCATTATTTCACGCAGACGATACTGTGTTTTCCAGGGTTGGGAAGTCCACATATACAGGTACGGAATATGCTGGCTGGGCTCATTACCGTGTACATAATTCCCCATTAACCCTTCCGCTGTAATATCCTCTGTATTTGCATAATATTTAGCCGGTAATTCCATTGTAAACAAAGAATCCAATCGTTCGATAAAACGTTTATCTCCTCCCATAAAAGCCTTCAATCCATTCACATCCTGAGGTATATAAAAAGAATAATTCCAGGAATTACCTTCAATAAAACCCTGTCCATGAGTATCCAAAACATCAAAATCCGCTTTCCAATTTCCGGCTCTGTCCCTCGGACGAATAAATCCCAGCTTCGGATCAATCAAATGTTTATATGCCTTTGCCCGCTTGAAATATTTGTTCGCTATCTCCTGCTCGCCCATCACCCGGGCCATATTATAAATGGCCCAATCGTCGTATCCGTATTCCAGTGTCACAGATGCCGAACTACTACTTCTTTCCTGCGGTACATATCCTGATTCCATATATTCAGCCAATCCTTCCAGATAAGGCACCGTAGAACTACTCACAACCGCCTCTAATCCCAGTTCCCTGTCCATTTCGATTCCTTTTACACAGGCATCCGCCACAACCGAAGCCCCGTGATATCCGATCATACACCAGTTTTCATTGGCCATATGAGACCAAATCGGTAGCAATCCGTGTACGCTCTGCCGGTAATGAGCCAAAAACGAAGCAACGATATCTTTGCTCAAAGAAGGATAAAACAAATTGAACAACGGATGCAAAGCCCGGTAGGTGTCCCACACGGAAAAAACGGTATAATTGGTAAAATCACCGGCTTTGTGTATTTCATGATCCACACCCCGGTACAAACTGTCACAATCCATATAAACCGAAGGATTGATTAATGTGTGATAAAGAGAAGAATAAAGATTACAGGTCCGGTCATAATCTCCTGTCACATCGACCACACTCAAAGCATTTTCCCACTTTTGTTCTGCCTGTCGACACAATTCATCAAAACTCCTTCCTGCAGTTTCAACCTGCAAATTGTTCAATGCACCACGACTACTCACCGGAGAAAGAGCCACCTTTATTTCCAGTGTCTCTCCGCCGGAAAAATCAAAATCGAAACAGGCAACGACATTCCGTCCGCCGATTTCCGGAAAATTCCGGTAAACATCAAACTTCCGCCACATACCATTGTAAAGCAAAGGCTTCATCTCCCGGTAACCGTAACTCTTTATCGGCTTGGAAAAAGTAATTGCAAAATAAGTATAATTCACCCGGGCCCAGCCACTCGTTATACGATAGCCCGTTAACAACGTATCATTCTCTATCCGCAAATTGGCCCACAACACCTTTCCATCGTAATTATAAATACCATGCTTCAAATCCAGTATGATATGTCCGTCACCCTCCGGAAAAGTATATTTATGTACCCCTACCCGTTCCGTCGTCGTCAATTCGGCCTTCACACCATAATCCTCCAACACAACGGAATAATACCCCGGACAAGCTTTTTCCGTTGCATGTGAGAAGCGGGAACGATAACCGCTATCCGGATTTTCCGCTGTCCCCGGATTATATTTTACCGGTCCGGTCACCGGCATTAGCAAAATATCACCCAGATCCGAATGCCCCGTCCCATTAAAATGAGTATGACTAAAACCGACAATCGAACTGTCCCGGTATTGATAACCGGCGCAATATTCATATACCCGGGGTTGATACTTTCCGTCAATATTATGCGGAACAGTGTCCGTATCCGGACTCAATTGCACTAAACCGTGAGGAACGCAGGCACCGGGAAAGGTATGCCCCATTCCGTTCGTTCCGATCAACGGATTCACATAATCGATTTTTCGTTGAGCATTAACAACACTTCCTCCTACGAAAATCAAAACCAATAACAATACGGATATCCTTTTCATACGAATACGATGCAGATCATTCATTTTTCCGGACACAGGATGTTATCCTCTCCCTCAAAATTAATACAGAGGAAAGACGTCCGATACAAAAATAATCAAACTTCAAAATATCCGTTAATTTTTATAAAAAATACTCCCTAAGTTTAACCAACTTTCAGCACACTTCACAAACACATCCTGCCATTTTTACTCCAAACCCAACTTTCAAACTGAAAGCTGAAATTTAAAATCAGAAACAACCTCTTCTAAACCCTTCTACAAATCAGCATTCACCCCAATCGTAAATCAAAAATCATAAATCATAAATTACACAATGAGTCCGTCCCAATGTGTTATTTTCTCCCTACTCATTTTGCAATTTAAAATCTAAAATCTAAAATTTAAAATCAGAAACAACTTCTTCGAAACCCTTCTACAAATCAGCATTCACCCCAATCGTAAATCAAAAATCATAAATCGTAAATTACACAATGAGTCCGTCCCGGTGTGTTATCTCAGATTTATCCGGACACAAAATTACCCATTTTTCAGAGAATTCACAGGATTTGCCGTAGCAGCTTTCCAAGTCAGCATACTTACACAGAGCAAGGCAATAACGAACATCAATATAAAAGCCCCAGCAAATACCCACCAGCTTAATTCCGTTTTATAGGCGAAATCCGATAACCAGCGCAAAACCACAAAATAGGCCACCGGACATACCAAAACGAAACCGGCCAGCAAACGAATCAGGAAATTACGGTTCAGCAACCCCATAATCTGGAATTCGGTAGCTCCCATTACTCTGCGTAAACCGATGCTTTTCGTTTTCTGTTCGATAAAAAATACCACAAAAGCCAGCAATCCCAGACAGGCGATGACAACCGACAAAACCGAAAAGAAGAGCAACTTCAAAGCAAAAACATCTTCCGAACCGTAAAGCCGGGCGTAATCGTCCTCCATAAAACTATACTGATACAAAGTTCCCGGGTAAAACTCCCGATAACAACTCTCAATATACTGCAGGGCTTTTTCCCGGTTTTCAGGCGCAATGCGGATGTAAACATCGATTTGACTATTAAAACCGCCTAGCAAACCCAGGTACATCGGACTAACCGGTTCATGCATCGATCTGAAATTGAAATCTTTTACCACGCCGATCCGGTTACCTCCCAAATAATTCTGCCCAGGAGCTAAGGATGCGATTTCCTTCGCCATCCGCTGATTGATAATAAATTTTTGATTGATGCTCCAACCGATGTCTTTTATCACTTGGTCTGCCTCATGAAAACCTTCTCCTTCCAGGATTTTCAAACCCATTAAATCCAGAAAGGGAACATCTACCCAGGTAACATACGCCGCTCCTTTATTATCCCAACCGCTCACATCCAGGTGAAAACCCCTTTCCCGGATGTTGTAAATCGGATCTTTGGAAGCTCCTACTTTCAGTACCGCCGGATTTTGCAATAAAGCCGTTCTAAAACCGGGATATTTACTATACAAAACCTGTTCCCGGTTCCCATGCACCACGACAATATTCTTCCGGTCATATCCGGTGTCGAAATGCTTCATGTAATTTACCTGTTTATAGATAAAAAGTGTGGATATGATCAATCCCATCGAAACGGCAAACTGTAGAATCATCAATCCGCTTTTAAACCGCTGCAAAGCCAGGCTTTCGTTTCTCTGCGAATTCATCGTGTCGAATCGGTTCAACCGAGTGAGATAAAAGGCCGGAAATATACCGGATAACAAACCGCAAAGTAAAGGCACGGCTACCCACAATACCAGAGCAGACCAAAAGGTGAGTTGAGACATATCCCCCAGACCGATCCACTGTTGCAGGAAAAAGGCCAGTCCCTGGGCTAGCGCCCAAGCCGCGCCCATCGCTATAAAACAGGTAAAAACCGAATCGAATACAAGGAAGGCTATCAGGGAGGTCCGCCCGGCACCCAATATCCGTTTCATCCCGATCGTACGGGATTTTTCAGCTACTTTAGCCGTAGCGATATTGACATAATTGATAATACTTATTCCCAGGACCAGGATGGTAAGCATCATCAAAATACGGAGGTCGTTATAATTGCCGTGATCAGCGAATCCCAAAACTTCGTTATCGAAATAAATATCCGTGTAGTTGCGTATCAAATCCTGGTTTACGGACTGCGAAATCTGATCCTCTTTATAACCGATTTCTTTCAATTTAGCAGCATATAGCTGCTTGAATTTCCCGGTAAATTGTATTCTGTCGGTACCGGGTTTTAACCGGAGGTAGGTTTCGAAATTTGCGAAATCCCACTCTTCCGTCATCTTACTCCCAAACAAACGATTGGCCGTTTCCAGCATTCCCAAAATCCGGGGGCTTCGGATTCCCGGATTTTTTATGTCTTTAAATAAAGCTTGTACGGTCAAAGGAATGTTATGCCGGAGGATTAAAGTTTTTCCGATAGGATCGGACTCGCCGAACAACTGTTTTGCCGCCGATTCACTCAGCAGAACTCCGTCGGGACGGTAAGTGGAATCTCCCCGGACCATGCGGAGGGAAAAAAAGGAAGCATAAGTGGAATCGACCAGAAAAACTTTTTCCCGGATAAACACTTCCTCCGTCTCCTGTTGAGCCGGCACATGTACCGCGGCATTGTTATCCAGAAAAATCCGGCAGTATTGTTCCACTTCTGGCATAACGTCGCCCAACCAAGGAGCGTATGCTCCTCCAGTCAGCCCCCAGGACATCTCCACCCGCACGATATCTTTCCGATGCTCCACATCTGCATCATGATTCCATTCGCCGATTAGATGAGTATACATGACGATGACAGCCGTAAAGGCCAGAATCAAACCGGCGACGTTCACGATAAAAGTAAAAGGCCGGTTCCGTTTTTCCCAAATGAGTTCTTTCAAAGATGTCCACATAACAAAAAAAATTAAGTTTTCTCTAAGTGCTATTCCGTTCTCAGCGAATCGACCGGATTGGCCGTGGCAGCTTTCCAGGTGAGAACGCTCACGCTCAAGACGGCAATAATGAGCATAATCACAAACGCCAGAGCATAAGTGAACAATATAATCAAAGCCGTAAAAGCCAAAGACATTCCGATATTATTTACAATAAAAGAAAACGGTTTATTTCGTTTCAACCGGATAAATTCCCTGACTTGAAGCCACATATATTTTAAAGATTAAAATTCAATTATATATATCAAAATACATACCACTCAATATAACTTACTGATTATTAGAAACATAAATATATTTAAAATTTACATTTACGTAAAAGAATTAGACAAACGTGTCTAAAAAAATGACATACCGGGAAAGATGCACTGTGTAATTTCAGCCACAACTCATACAATTATGATTTACGGTCTTTTTTGCAAGAAAAGCGTATAAGTCAATTTAAAATAAAAAAGATTAACCGTGAATAAGCCGGTAAATATTACTGTCTTCTCCGACGATCCATACCAGATCTCCTTCTTCCAATACGGTATCGGCTGTCGGATCATGCAAAGAGGTATCCCCTCTCTCCAAACCGACGATAAGACAACGATATTGTTCACGAATACCGGACTCCTCAATGGTTTTTCCGGAAAATACCGATTCGGCATCTATAATAAACTGCCGTAAGTTTACAGCACTTTGACTCAAATCACAATCTTCCTCCGGAATAACCTGCTGTTCCAAATATTCTCCGAATTTCAACAATTGCTCATCACTTCCGATTACCTGAATCCGGTCCTGCGGAAAGATACGTTCTTTTCCTCCCGGAATATTCAAACAATAATTACCCCGGAAAAGAGCAACAACCTGCACTCCGAAACGGGTTTTCAACCTCAGATCCGCCAAAGTTCTTCCCGCCCATTTCGATTCTTGGGGAACGATAAAATCGGCCATATGCAAATCGCGGGACAACAGATTTCCGGCAAACCGGGGCACGGCTTTACCTGACGGCCGGGCGCTGATATCCCGAATGTTCAGATTACGCAAAAAACGGCGTTCTATCAATATCGACTGTTTTTTCAGATAACGGGAATAGATCATCCCAGCAACCGCCATCCCGGCTATCCCAATCAATAAACCGACCGATATTTTGAACAAAGCCGAAACGACAAACATAACGAAGAACATCGCCAATACAAACCGGAATACGATCAACGACACTAAATATCCCCGGTTAAAACGACCGTCTTCCCACAATATCTGAAACTCCACCGAATGATTTTTTTTAGCGACAATGGCCCGTAAAAAAGGAGCCATACAAGCAATCACCAACACGGCACTCAATATATTTCCCCATATTCCCGGAATATGATTCCGGATAAAAGGCACTAATAAACTAAATGCCAGTATCAATTCCGCAATAATAATCACAGAATAAACGATCACGATCCTTCCCAAAGCCATCAGTAGTTTTTTCCAGTTACTTTCGTGATTGACAACCTGTATACCGGATGTATAACGCTCCAATATCCTTTTCCATCTTTTGGGAAGTTTACGTTCGACATACGGATAAGCAGGTTCGGCCAACCGTATCATATAGGGTGTCAAAAAGGTCGTAATCACCGATACGGCCACAACAATCGGATATAAAAAACCATCGGTCACATGTAAAGCAATCCCTAAAGAAGCAATGATAAAAGCAAATTCTCCGATCTGTGAAAGGCAAAAACCGCATTGCATCGCCACTTTCAACGGCTGTCCGGATAAAACCACCCCAAAAGTTCCCAGAACAGACTGTCCGACCAAAACAGTTAAGGTGATCAATAAAATCGGACCGATATATTCCCAAATCATCCCGGGATCAATCAACATGCCCACTGAAACGAAAAAGATGGCTGCAAACAAATCTTTTACCGGTCTCACCAAATGTTCGATTTTTTCGGCCTCCATCGTCTCCGCCAATATAGACCCCATGACAAAAGCCCCTAAGGCAGAAGAAAAACCCACATAGGTCGCAATCACCACCATCAACAGACACATTCCCAAAACCACGATCAACAACATCTCGTCATTCATCAGCAATTTCGTTTTCCGGAAAAAAGTCGGTATGATATAAATGCCGATAATAAACCACAACATAAGGAAAAAAAACAATTTACCGATACTGTATATCATTTCCGTTCCTTCGAAATTATTTTTTACTGCCATCGTCGATAACAACACCATCAATACAATCGCCAGTAAATCTTCAATGACCAATATTCCCAAAACCAAACCGGCAAACCGCTGTGTACGCAGTCCCATATCATTCAACGCCTTATAAATAATAGACGTCGAAGACATCGCCAACATCCCTCCTAAAAAGATACAATCCATCCGTTTCCACCCCATAGACGAACCAACCAGCATTCCCAGCATGATCATCCCGACTATAATCGTCACTGCAGCAATCACAGCAGGTCCCCCCACCTTCATCAATTTTTTAAAGCTGAAGTCCAACCCGAGAGCAAACAACAAAAAGACAACGCCGATATCCGCCCAGGTTTGAATATTTGCCGTATCTATCACTGTTGGTGTAAAAGAAATGTGAGGGCCGGCAATTACACCGGCAACAATATATCCCAATACCAACGGTTGTTTCAACCGTTTGAAAATAAGGGTAACCACACCGGCCGCCACCAGTATCAAAGCAAGGTCACTAATTAAAGTAGGCAAGTGAGACATACGTCGTCAAATTGATCTACAAAAATAGATATTTCAATACAAACCGCTACCTCTTTTCAATTTTCTTTTTATCGAAAAACAAACATTTCGCAAAGTTTCCCCAACAGAAAAAAGACAAAACATTTTTTCTTTTTCATGCGTTTACACAAAAAAAACAATCGTATGTCATTCACTACCGGAAATATATTACTTATCGGTTCCACCCTCCTTTTTGTAAGCCTGATTGTCGGCCGTACCGGATATAAACTGGGCGTTCCGGTATTGCTCCTTTTCCTGGTTGTCGGCATGATCTTTGGAAGCGACGGTATAGGCATCCAATTTCACAATGCCTCGGAAGCCCAATTCATCGGCACTTTAGCTCTGTGTATTATTCTGTTTTCGGGCGGCATGGATACCAAGATCAACGATATCCGTCCAATTATACCTCAAGGTATTATACTGGCCACCCTGGGTGTACTATTTACCATGTTGTTTACCGGATATTTTATATATTGGCTGGTCGGATACTTCTATCCCAACCTTATCACGCCTTTAGCCGGCTGTCTGTTACTGGCAGCCGTCATGTCTTCCACCGACTCGGCCTCCGTTTTCAATATTCTGCGTTCCAAAGGCCTTCACCTGAAACAAAACATGCGCCCTCTGCTCGAGCTCGAAAGCGGAAGTAACGATCCGATGGCTTATATGCTCACCATACTCCTCTTACAGGTACTGCAATCGGGTGAAATGAGCTGGAATTATATCTTTCTCTCTCTATTTTTACAATTCAGTATCGGAATCGCCACCGGTTACCTGCTCGGACGTCTGGCCATATACATCATCAATCACATCTGCCTGACAAACAATTCCCTCTATCAAATCATATTACTGATATTCGTATTCTTTACATTCTCCATCACCGATCTCCTGAAAGGCAATGGCTATCTGGCCGTTTACATCACCGGCCTGATCGTCGGAAATCATCAGATTGTTTACAAAAGAAATATCAGTAACTTTTTCGACAGTATCGCCTGGTTATTCCAGATCATTATGTTCCTGGCACTAGGCCTACTGGTAAACCCGGCAGAACTATGGGGGATAGCTCCTATCGGTCTGCTGATCGGAGGTTTTCTGATATTCATCGCCCGGCCGCTTGCCGTCTTTCTGTGTTTACTCCCTTTCCGGAAAATGACATGGCAAGGACGTTTATTTACCTCCTGGATCGGTTTACGGGGAGCCGTACCTATCATTTTTGCAACTTATCCGCTTTTGGCCGACATACCGGGTGCCCGACAAATATTCAATATCGTATTCTTCATTACCATTCTTTCCCTGTTACTACAAGGTACGACAGTATCTATCTCGGCAAAACTACTCGGTTTATCACAGCCGGTAAAGAACCTGCCGGACGAATTCAATATGGCTCTCGCTGAAAACATCAAATCGGTCATTGCAGAAGTTACCGTTATGCCGGACCTGTTAATCGACGGCGACCACCTCCATAAACTGCACCTTCCCCCAAATACACTCGTCATTATGATCAAACGATACGACAGCTATTTTGTTCCCAACGGTTCCACCCGGCTTCTTGCCGGAGACAAGCTCCTGCTCCTTTCCGACAATGAGGAGGATTTACAACATACCCTTGCCGATCTCGGTATAGAAGAATATACCATCCGAAGAAACTAAAAGGAAAGGGAAATAGGAAAAACTTATAAACTCAATCTAAAATCTGCCACCTGCCCTTCTCAAAACAATCGTAAATCAACAATCCAAAATCATAAATCAATACTTATTCCGGATCTCCTTTTTTCTGAAAAGTAGCAGGAAAATCCACCGGATTGACAACACCGTCTTTTTGACGGATCCAGGTCTTAAACTCCCGGGCTCCTTCTTTCAATTCAATCACCCGGGCACCGTTCTGAATATTATTGTATACCGTATTCCCTCCGGTATAACGCCCGTAAGCCAACAAAATATCTTTCCAATACACCACATAATCATTATCATGATCATGTCCGGCAAAAACACCCATTATATCCCCGCTTTGCTTCATCGCGGCAAACATACCGGTATTCAGCTGCGGAACGCAGGCAGGCTCCATCCGGGCGCCGATCAGGATCGCTCCTTCTGCCGCAGCCGCCCGGCTGTATTCCGGCAATGGGATATGAAAAAAAGCCAGCGAAGGCAAAGGCTTTCCTCCGTTTACTTTTGTATAAGCCGTACTATTCTTCAAATACCAATCGACTTGATCAAACTTCAGAAAATCATAACCGCCGACTCCCTTCACCGAAGAATAAGAATGAGAATCCAAACAATACAGAATCAAAGCATCCCGACTCCCGTCAGCAGATTTCACCGGAAGAATATAATTGCTCACTCCGCTCAAACCCTCCGTCTGTTCCGTCAAATTAAAAGGTACGGATTGTATCACCTGCAATAACTCCTGACGGTCCATCCCCTGCTCGTCATCATGATTTCCATAGACGACTCCGAAAGGTATTTTACGTTCCGCCACCACATTCAACACCGTCTTCATACCTTCTGACGCCGGTTTTCCATAAATCACATCTCCGGTGAAAATCACCAGATCCGGTTTTTCGATATCCAATACCTGCCTCATCCGTTCCAAGGCAATATCGGAATTTGGATTACCGTATTTGAAATGTACGTCTGTAAATTGTACAATTTTAAACGTTCCATCCGGATTGAATTTCAGCACAGTTTTTTGTGCCTCCGTCGATACGACGACCGTTCCAAACAATAACACCAGAATAAATTTATTTATTATACGTATAAATGCCATACTCGTCCAATGTCAAAAATTAGTCTCCTTTTCATTCGGCAGGTAAAATTAAATAAATTAAAACATTTTCAACCCGTTTTATCCGTAAAATCAGCTTCCGAAATCGGTTTTTTGGAGATATTTTTCCTCATCCTGTTGCCAAATTAAAATATTCCCATTATATTTGCACCCGCATTTCGGGATGTAGCTCAGCCCGGTAGAGTGCTCGTCTGGGGGGCGAGTGGTCGCAGGTTCAAATCCTGTCATCCCGACTACTGGAAATCAAGAGGTTAGACCAAAAGTCTGACCTCTTTTTTATTACGACGATTACATTTTGATTACATTTTTCGGGAAACTTAATCTAATCAGATAGCAATCGCAATACTAAATTCATTTGGTATTTATTCACATGAAACCCCGGTTTTATGCAATTCAGGGGAATCTACACCTAACATGAATAAAGCATCAACAATCCTACAATAAATAATCCTGTACTTTATTCCAATCCGGGAATTTGTCTGAACCGAACAAAATTAATTCTCCCTCAAATTGCCCGGCACCATTATTTTCTCTGTCATCAATCAAATAATCTCCTCGATTCAAATTTTTATGATGAGTCAAAATTAAACGTTTGCATATCTATCGTCCTTTTCATCATTTGATAACATCACCACCTGTATATGATATCCTCTGTACTTATTTTTTATGAGTTATGATATTTTCAATCTATCGAATCCGACAATCACCCCCTCATCACTTTTATTCTTCTATTGGTCTCCATAAGGAAAGATATTTATTGTAGAATAAAATACTTCGGGATGATGGTATAAATCCCTGTATCGTTTTATTTTCACTCCTTACTTTTCTTTTCAACAGGTATATACAAAAAAAGGGAACCACTAACAGCTCCCTCGATATCATTATTCCTTAGTTTTATTAATTTGCTTCTTCACTGTCTAAATCAACATCTTCCACTTCTCCGCTTTGTAGCCCTAAAACGTCTTTTACATTTAGGGGAGTTACGACAGATTTTCCGGTTTTCTTTTCTAATTCCAATCTGGCATTAAGGGCTATCGTTCCACCTTGTTTGGCTACGTCTATATGCCCATCAAAAGATTCCGGGTTTTGTACCTCTGATAGTTCCTTAGTAGAAAGTTCTGCGAACATATTCAACACCAACTCTTTGTTAGTCATATTATCCCGTAGGTTCTCTTTCTTCAACCCCTTGAACTGTTTATATTCCTTAGCTGTCTTTCCCGCCCATGTCTTATAGATGATATCAATTAATGTAGCAAACTGTACTCCCTCCTGTAATCCGTGACGTTTCCACTCATCTGTTAAATCTTTCCGGATTTCTATACTTTTGAGCCGTTGATTGATCCAATTGTCAGAATACCCCAACCGTTTATAGTCCAGCATTGCCTGTTCGATGGACAGTTCCGGGTCTTGCATTTGGTCTAACCGTTCCTTAGCTACCTGTGCCATCCATAATTTGAAAGGTTCAGCTTTAGGAGAGGGTATTGACTATATCAACCGGAATAACTGTTCAGTATCAGCAACATCTGTCTTGTAATACTTACCATCAGACGAGGGCATTTTCAGTTGTACGATTTCAGCGTACAACTGACTTCCCTCCTTTGTCAGCTTACGTTTTAGGTCACTCCAATATCGGCGTGGATTATCACTATCTGTCAATACCTCGATCACATCCACAATAGAGAAAAACCATTCCTCTTTATCACTGTCCCATACTGTACGGACTTTCTTCTCCTCGAAGATTTTTATTGCATTCTGCTTTGTCATATCACCCGGCTTTTGATTGTTACAAATATACCTGTTAGGAATGAGTTATCCTAAATTTTACTCCTCGCTTGGCTTCTTATAGCCATTTAATTCTCATGTCTGAATGAGTTATCCGCACCACTATTTTGAATCCCTAATCTTTGTCGTAAGCATCGGGGGACTCTGTAAATTTCCAAGACAGGTATTTTTCAATCTTCTCTGTCAATTCTATCATTAAATCTGATTGTCCCATATACTCAGCAAATTGAGAGAAAGCCTTTTGTAATCTATCTTGGATTCTTTATGATACTGATAATCTGTATCCAACAGTTTCTCTCTATACTTGAACAGTTGGTCTTTAATGAAGTTGGGAAGATTGATAATACTATTAGCGAGACACATACACCAATTTTCCAAATCTTTTACTGATTTAATTTGTTCAAAAGTAACATCAAAGAGCTTATCAGATACCTTCCCTATATCCTCATAAGCACCAAACCATTCAGAAATGAATTGCCAAAATACCTGTCTGTTATATAAATCCTTAGCCTTTAATTTCCTACACAACATACAGATATACAAATAAATACAATTCATCTTTCAACGTCTGGGGGGCAAGTGGTCGCTGGTTTAAATCCTGTCATCCCGACAATAAAAAAACAATTGATTATCAGAGGGGGTAAATCAAACAATAGATTTACAGCCCCTTTTTTCTTGCCTTAAAAGCAACAATTTTGTACTGAAATCCATGTAAATTTGGCAAATAAAATAGCAAAACACAGCAAATTTTATCCGTTATCACATCATTTGAAACTTATCTTTCAAAAGACCTTAAACCGGACTCGAAATAAAATTTCCGAGGAACGTAAACGATAATCTGAATAGTAACTGCTCACATCATTATAAGAATAGTTTATAAATCGCCTCGTATTGAAAATATTGTTCCAGTCAAGCATAAAATCTACCCTTTTAAATCCATATTTTAACCCGATATTTCCAAACCATGACGAACGGTCTGAAGATTCCAGCAAACTATTATAATAATGATTGAAGGACAGATTCAGAACTAATTTTTTCATAGGAATAAAAGAGGCGGATATATCTTGTGCAAGATAATGGATCGCCGGCATTCGGACTGCTGCGATTTTATTACGACTTTGATTATAACTTATTTTATATTTAATAACGGCGAATTTTCCGATATCCGTGACAACGGAAGGAGATATGGAAAACAAACGGGATTTAACTTTAGAAATCAGTCCCTGATTCAAGGCGATATACCGATTAACGGTATAACCTGTACTCAACTTCACCTCGGAACGAAGGACATCGATACTTTGCCCCAACGAATAGTTAATTCCGTAAGAATGCCATGTATTGGAACGACGAATACTCGTCGTATGACTCAAAATACCATCATAATATATATCCCTGAGCCTGTTTCTCCATAAATTGGAGTACGATAGACGAACCGATGTAAACAGTGTCGTAAATGGATTTTTGTAATTGAGATATACGAATGCATTCAACTTACGCTCCTCGCTCATCAAACCGCCAGTACGGTTCATGGTGCGGTAAGTCGTCATTATATACCCCCGGTAATCCTCTTCGATACCTCCAAGATTATTGGCATATGAAACGTTGGAAAACAAACTGATACGGGGACTAAAAGGGCATTCTACCGAAAGAAAAGGAGCATACAGCACATTGCCTTTCCGCTGCTCCTTCTGCCGGATCTCATCGTTCCTGCCGAGTATCAGATATGTTACCGGTAAAGAAAGCTGGGGATTAAACTTTGAAGACACCTTAAATATAAACATCGGTGTTATCTTCAGCCCGATCTCGTTGCGTATAAAATCATTGCGCACACTGTCGGCAGCTATCGGCATCCAAGGAATACCGGCATAAAGACGGGAACGAAGATGATAACGATTATAAAAAACACCCGCAGTATACCATGCGGTTATACGTTGTTTATCAATCCCACCGGAAATATATACTTTTGTCGCCAGGTAATCATAAACGACCTTTTGGAGCATTGACGAATCCGAGACTTGGTTATCTGTAAGTAAAGAAGCAAAAGAAGACGGAACGACACGCAAAAAATTATTCCGGTAAGTATAGGCAAACGATGCTCCCATCCGGTATCTCTTATTTCCTTTTCTGTGTATATACTCAAAATCATTCCCGATGTGAAAAGAAGGTAAATTCAGATATTGCGAAACAGGAGGCGGCTTTATATCCGCTACATCGCTGTTCCGGCTGTTCCACTTAGTCGATACGTTCAAGGTATTATTCAAAAAATAATCTTTCGTATTCCCTTCCAGAGTAAAAGAACCTTCCAGTTCCCGTTTTAAAAATTTCATATCGATATCCTCCGCGATATGAATCGTATCGGCATCTTCCAAAAAAATATCACGTTTGGAATAACTATCGCTTTTCTGCTTATCATATATAAAACTCAGATTTCCTGTCAAGGTCATCTCCTTTTTCAATGTTCTTAAATCATTCAAGGAAATCAGGTGGGCATCATTAAACAAAAAATGCTGTTCCTTAATTTGAGGAGCAGACGGTAATTGTACAGACAGCAATTCCCTGTCAGAGGTCTCGGGAGCATCGTAAAAAGACACCAGTTCGCGGGTAATATCACGCCCCGTATTATCCCCTTTATACACAAGCATATTCTGCTGGGTTCGGGTAAACCGCATACCGACCAGCTCGTTACTGAACAAGGCCGGAGGTAATCCAAACCCAAGCTGTGCCGACGCAAAAAAAGCCCCCAAAGCCGACTCTTTAAGTTTTAAATTGATCGCAGCGGCTTCAGGTAATTCCATATCCTTCAACACTCTCACAGGTTGGTGGTTCTCCAGTACCTGTACCGTTGCAACATCAGACGCATCTATATTATTGGTCGCAATGCCGTATTTACCTTTCAGCAAATCAAGCCCTTCCACATAGAACTTGCTGATCGCCTTATTTTGATACAGAATTTGTCCGGAAGGCAACACCTGGATACCTGGAAGTTTTTTTAATACATCACCGATGCTGCGATCGGTCGCATCCACAAAACCGGCTACCGAATAATTGAGTGTATCACCGGTCTGCCTGATCTTAGGAGCCTTTACAATAACTTCTTTTAACTCCGTCGTTTTTTCCGTTACCCGGAATTCTACAAATCCGACGTCGCTTTTGACTAGTCTGGACTGCGTCTCGATTGTCATTGCTCTTACAGAAATGACAACAGAATCCGGCATCAAGTCCTTTTTTAAAAAAAACGTTCCGTCATCGGCAGTCATCGTATAAGCCAGAATGTTTTGTGAACCAATGGGATGTAGGGTAACCGTGGCAAGCGGAACCGGTTTCAATGTCTTTCTATCCACTACCCGTCCTTTTATTTCTTTTTGAGCAAAAGAAAACAAGGGAAGTAAAAATAGCAAAATAACCAACTGATATTTCATACATCAAATATGCTGTGACAAAACCGACACGTTCGAACTCCCAATAATTCTTTCTGTTCTGAATATAGCAGAAAAGCTTACCGGTTTAATCTCCTCTTTCCAATGAAAAATAAGTAACCGGATTCTTCGTCCTGTAATAAGTGACCCCTCCGTTTTCCACAAAACCAACAGATATGTATCTCCTTTCATTCTTTTTAAAGTCACTTAATTCTTTTAAATTACAGGAAACCCTTTTTCGATCCGTCGGCATCGTTATACTTTCGCCGCCGGCTTTTTGCAAACCGATCGCCAGAAAACAGAATTTATTTTCCAGGTCCTGCACCTTCAATATCAACCCCGGAAGTCCGTAAAATTTCCACGGTCCGTCGTTTATCGGAATATCCAATGTAAACCAGGCAACATAAGTTCTTCCCCGGAAAGTTGCCGATGCTTTTTGGCAAAGATAATTCAACACGGTCGATGTATCACCGCTCATCTTCCAAGCCTGGGGAGGGATGTTCTCCGTCAGCTGAAAATAAGTTTTCGTATCAAAGCCTTCCAAAGGTCCGTTATCGATCGTTATGATCTCCTCCTTATCTCTCTTTTTATAGATCCGATAAGATTGCCCTCTGCCTGCATCCAAAACATCGTATACCTGCTTTTGAGCTTCCAATCGCGACTGCAAAGCATTTTCATCCACACTTACAGTAATCTTATGATTGACAGGTTCCGTAAATCGAACGGCAGCAAGCGAATCCCTCCGGTTTTTATTCCAATCGTAATATACAGACCCGTTCATCCCGACCTCCAGTGCCATCGTATCGGTAATATAAACCGACTCGCGATCTTTCACAGCTTGTTGGGTAAATGTATAAACCAGCCGCAAAACAGCCGGTTCCCCCACCTCCGGCTCTACAGTCCTCTCCTGCGCAACAACCGCTTGATTGCCCAATACAAACAAAAAACAAAGCAGAATAAATAATTTTACTTTCATATACAACATAATTTTCGGTTTCAATACCAATGACTTATTATCTTGCAACTTAATAATAATTATTTAGGATGCAAACACTAAATTCCCAAACAACGCAAAGTCTCTGTCTGATCATTCTCCATGAACATTTATCCAATCGTATAAAAACCTGATCTTTTTACAGATAATAAATATACATTTTTAACCACGAAGCGATCTAACCAAAACCTATTATTTATCTATCCAATCTAACCAAAACCACGTCTCCAATCTAATCGAAATTATAAATTTTCGACTGAATTTTTGGCGTTGGCTCTATTTACAAATCTTTAAACCCGCCTTCGGTTCACAACCATCGCTCTTTCAGCAATTTCTTTATGGGCATAAAAAGACGTTCAATCAATCGCAAATCGTCTGTGATAATATCTCCGCTCCCTTGCATTTGTTGAGTTATAGGTAATATTTTACCATAATTTGTCTTCATACCATCGGGGAAATTTATTTCGACAACATAAAACCCTTCCGCAGTCGGGACCCTTGAAACACTTTCTACTTTTCCGAAAAAATAATCAATTGGGCAATCAGGATTGATGTAATAAAATGAAATATTATCCCCGATGTTCGAAAACCGATCCGCTCTGCAGCATCGCTTATTCCCAACATCGACACACCTTCGCGCGTAATAAATGAATACTGACGCAAAGTTTGAAGACTATAATGTTTCCCATAATACCTGGCAATCATACGCAAGCAAGTGGGACCGCAATCCATCGCATCGAGTTGGATATAGGAAGGAAATTTTTCATCATTTCGGAAAAATTTTCCGGTTAATTCAATAAACGCTTTGTAGCTATAATTTCAGAAGGTCTTTTAGCCTGTTTCTCTACAATGTGTCCGTTTTTATCAATAAGCATATACCAAGGGATTGAAAAAGATTTTTTTTCATTTCCACCCGGATTTTTACCATCTAAATAAAGTTTATTCAAATCATCGATAAAAGCCTGGTTTGCCCGAAAATGAATACCTCTTAAATTATACGCATAAACAAGTGCCTTCCATTTTTTATCCTGATTATTATTATCCAATGATATATAAAGAGGGATTATATCATGTTGTTCTAAAATTATTTCCAAAGAATCTTTGTATTGAAATTCTCCCCGGCAAGGACCACAGGTAATTCTCCATATATCAACATATAATTTTTTCCCTCTCAATTGAAAAATCAACTCCGAAAAGCTATTGATACGGTCTCCGGCTTCGATAAAATAAATCGAAGAATCCAGCTTATTTCCTGAATAAAACAATATCGCTCTATTCATATAATACTGAAAATATTGAAGATAATGACTTGCTGGATACTTTTCCTTAAAGTATTCAAAAGCAGGTACACTTGCCTCAACTACATCGTTATTTTCAGGTCCTGCCCTGTATATTAAAAGGGCTAAAGCTGACTCTAAGGCTTCATCCGAAAAAGATTGTCTGATTTGTTCAAACCAAAAAGAAAAATGCGAATCTACATTTATTAAACTCTCTATATTATCTCTATTTATGTGTTTTGTAAAATATTGTTTATAAAATTTAGTATACATAGACAATGCATACTTCGTCCATGAAGGAGATTTCATCAGATTTTTGTCATCCGGTTTATACCGGTCAAAAATATTTTGCAACTGCTTCATCGTATTTTCCTCTGCCAGAATACTATTATCTGTTTTCGGACTCCTGTATATTTTTAGCATATCTTGCAAATACAACCCTGCTGAAATAGAAGCATAAAAACAATCCCTGTCACCAACTATTAATTTATAAAAGGATCGGGTAATTTTTTTGTTATCCAGCAACTTTTTAAACCCGGTCAATTCTTCCTGTTTCACTTTTTCAATCATCTCGTCACGGGAAAAAGTATCATTTTCGAAAACCGCCCTCCAATCCATTGCCATCGGCCTTAAGCCTTCATTCCATACAGATTGATACAATTTAATTCCTGCTTCGTTCGGTCCATAGGCTAAAAGTCCATTATTTTCATCAATAGATATTTCGTACTTCTCCCCCGGCTGTACAGGCAAAAGATATTTATTATATCTGGAACCGGAAGTTCTGATAAAAATAAACCGCCCCTCTTTCAAATCGAGCCTTAATTCAAATCTTCCCTGATCATTCGGTACAAGCGTATCCCAAAAACCATCGTAACACACTGCCAAATCCGGATTGCTATACAACAATTTCGTCTGCTTACCGATCGTACCGCTGATGGTTGTCGTACGGTTTATACAACCGGTCAAAAAGAACAAACCGGTCAAAAAGACAAAAAGAATTAAGGCATTCCTATGCATACTATAATATATTAAATTATAACACAAATCTCAGCTACAAATTTTTAACTCACGATTTCAAATTAAAGTGTTTATCTCAAGTAAATTATATACCATTACCAAATCTCATATTACAAAAAAATAGTCCAAATCCTGATATATTTATCATATATACAATTATTCTTGTTTTAATAAATTATTCAATAGGTTACGAATAGCAGGTCCTCCGGGAGGAGGAGCATCAGCGTGAAAAAGCTTCCCGCTTTTATCATAAAGCATGTAACGAGGAATAGAATTAAGTTTCATGTTATCGATAAATGCCGAGCTTTTAGGATTTGTTATTCTGAAACTATTTGTTCTCAATTGTTCTTGTTCACATGCTTTTCGCCACTCCTTCAGTTCATCATTCAATGCCAAATAAATGAAAACAACATCTTTATCTTTGAACTCCTCATGAAGCCTTTTACTTTCGGGCAACGCAATCCGGCACGGAGCACACCAACTCGCCCAAAAATCAACATATATAACCTGTCCTTTAAATGTTTTCCGAAATTCCTCAAAACTCGTTTTTTCACCGTAATATGATTCCAAAAATAAATCGGAAGAAATTTCCACATCATATTCCACATTTTCCATCATCTCTCTTATCCTACCATTCATTCCATATTGGGCGACAAATTTATCTATATAGGTAATAACATCTTTCCGGGGATATTTTACAAATGGCATTTGCATTTCTTTAAGAATAAGCATCTTCAGACTTTCTTCCTGGTACGGAAACTCTTTAAAAATGACAGAATCATACACTTCAGTCAGAGGTATTAACCGACGCCCCAATATATATTTCGACATAAAATAGTCATGGAGCATAGGAAGTGAAAAAGGCCCTTTTATAACCATATTTTCATCGCATAACTTTTTCATTTCCTCGATTACAACGATCTCTTTTGTTAAATTATAAAGTACCTTTAAATCCTGATACTGCTCCCACAGTATGAAACTTTTATTAAAATTTCTTTGTATACTATCTTTTATCAGTTTTGTACCTTTAAAAGCATTCTCATAATAATTGTTTATCTCATCATAGTAGCGGACATAATCATTTTTTATAACTACCAGATTTTCATAATTCTTTTCTCTTTTTTCATAATCATCGTAAGCTTTTTTTACTGCTTTTTTTGCCGTTTCGCTTGCATCACTCCACAATGGAGGCGGTATCAGCATATTGTTATATGTCGTTTTCATTTCCTCAATAAGAGCATATGAATTTTGTTCCGGTAAAATTTCCTTTTTACTCCAATTCACCTGTTCTTTTTTACCGTTCTTCAATAAAAAAAAATGAATATCCTGAAGTGAAATACTTACCTCTATTGAATCTCCGGGTTGTATAGGCAAACTCTTATTCATTCCTGTATACGAGCGTTCGCTAATAGTGAGTAAATCAAGTTGAAATACATGTATGTCGAAAGTATCTGACGCAGAATCCGCTGTTCCGTTGAAAAGAGTCTTCATTTCTTTATTACTTTTCACAAGAACAGGAAGTCCTAATTCCGATCTAACAATCAACATAGCAAGAGAATCTTGTACATTCTTCTTTGAAAGTACTTTTCTACTTGTATTCGTACATGCATGCACTAAAACACAAATCAACACAAACAATATGATCTTCATATTCTTACCATCTTATATTCCACTTATCATTGTTTCGACTGATTAAAAATTATTTACACTAAGTATACCTGCAACGATCATATGAAAATCGCAGGTTACACTGCTTTAATCTACACAACTTTTACAACAATATCCAGTGGCTACACTTCCATCATTATATTCAAAGTTATTCCACTGCGAAGAAGCCTGTGCATAAGAAACATATACAGACCAATAAGATGCCCCATCCGGACGCCGAACGAAAAGTCTACATTTATCATAATCAGCCTGACTACCTCCCATTACTGTTTTCATGTCCTGTTTGTTTAACTTTGTCGCAAGTTGCAACATTTCATTTAAGTTTTTCATAGGATTTTAGATTTTATGCAGATACTTTACAATCAGGGGTATCGGTTGATTGCCTGTTGTTCTGCAATATAACAACACTTATTCAGATTTCGAACTCTAAATCGGTAAAATACTTCAAATCTTCCAGGCGGTAACTGTCCGGTTGTTTATAATCGTTCATCAACAATAGAGGCTTACTGATTAATCAAATAAACGTTTTGTAACTACAATTTCAGAAGGTCTCTTAGCCTGTTTTTCTACAATATTCCCATTTTCATCGATAAGCATATACCAGGGGATTGAAAAGGATCTTCTCTCACTTCCATTCCAAGTTTGCTCATCCTGAACCAATATGCTTAAATCATTTATAAAAGATCGATTGGCCCGAAAATGAACTCCTTTTAGATCATTTGCATAAACAAGAACCTTCCATTTTTCATCCTGACTATCATCATCTAATGAAATATAAAGAGGAATTACATCGTATTGTTTTAAGACCATATCCAGAGAATCCTTGTATTGAAATTCTCTTCTGCAAGGACCACATGTACTCCTCCATATATCAACATATAATTTTTTCCCCTTCAATTGAGAAATCAGTTCCGAAAAATGATTAATACTATCTCCGTTTTCAATAAAACGGATCGAAGAATCCAGTCCTTCTCCCGCATAAAACGCCATCATTCTATTCATCTGGTCTCGAAAATATTTAAGATAAGGACTTACAGGAAATTTTTTTTCTAAATATTGATAAAGCGAAATGCTTGTCTTTGTATCAAGCTCTCCATCTGTATACAACAAAAGAGCCAATGCTGATTCTAAGATTTTGTCCGAAAAAGACTGCTTTATTTGTTCAAGCCAAAAAGGAAAATGCTGTTCAGAATATAACAATTCCACATTGTTTTCATTTATTCTTTTCATCGAAAACTGCTTGTAAAATTTAATATACTGGAGCAATACATAATTATCCCATGAGGAAGATTTCATTAAATCCTCATCATCCGGTTTATAACGGTCAAAAACTATTTTGTAACGATTTATAATGTCGTCTTCTGTTATATCTGTTTCCTGATTTCTATATATTTTGAGCATATCCCAAGTGGATAAAAATACCGAAACAAAGGCATAAAAACAATCCCTGTCACTAGCTATCAATTTATAAAAGGCCGGTGTGATTTTTTTATTGTCCAGTAATTTTTTGAACTTGGCCAAGTCTTCCTGCTTGCTCCTTTCAATCATTTCATCGCGGGAAAAAGTATCGTTTTTAAACATACTCCAATCCATTACCCCAGGTTCATAATTCAGGATGGATTGATATAACTCTATTCCTTCTTTATTCGGTCCACAGGCTAAAAGCTCATTGTTTTTACCGATAGATATTTCGTAATTTTCTCCCGGTAATACAGGGAGAAGATATTTTTTCCCGGAATCGGATATTTTTACAATAATAAACCTTCCTTCTTTCAAATCGAGCCTTAATTCAAATCTTCCTTTATCATCAGACATAATGGTATCCAAAAAACCATCGTGGCAGATGGCCAAATCCGGATTACTATACAACAATTTCGTTTCCCTACTGATTGCACCGCTGATGGTTGTCGTACGGTTTGTACAACTTAAAATAAAAAATAAACCGATCAGGAAGACAGAAAGGAATAGGACATTTCTACACATAATCATATACAATTAAGTTATAAAACAAGCCTAGGTTTCGGTCATTAATATTGATTTTTGATTTGCAATTATCCTCTAATAAGCACTTCAATCTAAAATCATAAATTCAATTTTATCGTTCAATGTTCAAATTAATCCGACGATCTCACTTAAAAATCGGAAAATTTCCGGTTAATCCGATAAACGCTTTGTAGCTACGATTTCAGAAGGTCTCCTGGCCTGTTTTTCTAAAATATTTCCATTTTCATCGATAAGCATATACCAGGGGATTGAAAAGGATTTTTTTTCATTTCCACCCGGATTCTCATTCTTCTCATCCCGGTACAACTTCCTCAAATCATCGATAAAAGCCCGGTTTGCCCGAAAATGAATACCTCTTAAATTATACGCATAAACGAGTGCTTCCCAGGTTTTATCCTGATTGACTTCATCCAATGAAATATAGAGCGGAATAACATTATTCTGTTTTAAAATTACTTCCAGGGAATCTTTGTATTGAAACTCCTCCCGGCAATAGGCACACCAATTTCCCCATATATCGACATACAATTTTTTCCCTTTTAATTGGGAAATCAGTTCCGAAAAGCTATCGATACTGTCTCCGCTTTCAATAAAACGAATCGAAGGATCTAACTCACTTCCGGTATAAAATGCCAACATCCTATTCATAGGACTCTGAAAATACGGGAGATAAGGACTTTCGGGATATTTTTCCTTAAAATACTGAAAAACGGGTATACTTGCTTTAACCAATTTATTGCTGCTCACTCCTCCATCTCTATATATTAAAAGTGCTAAAACCGGTTCTAAAGTTTCCCCCCGGAAAGATTGTCTGATTTGTTCAAACCAAAAAGAAAAATGCGAATCTGCATTTATTAAACTCTCTATATTATCTCTATTTATGTGTTTTGTAAAATATTGTTTATAAAATTTAGTATACATAGACAATGCATACTTCGTCCATGAAGGAGATTTCATCAGATTTTTGTCATCCGGTTTATACCGGTCAAAAATATTTTGCAACTGCTTCATCGTATTTTCCTCTGCCAGAATACTATTATCTGTTTTCGGACTCCTGTATATTTTTAGCATATCTTGCAAATACAACCCTGCTGAAATAGAAGCATAAAAACAATCCCTGTCACCAACTATTAATTTATAAAAGGATCGGGTAATTTTTTTGTTATCCAGCAACTTTTTAAACCCGGTCAATTCTTCCTGTTTCACTTTTTCAATCATCTCGTCACGGGAAAAAGTATCATTTTCGAAAACCGCCCTCCAATCCATTGCCATCGGCCTTAAGCCTTCATTCCATACAGATTGATACAATTTAATTCCTGCTTCGTTCGGTCCATAGGCTAAAAGTCCATTATTTTCATCAATAGATATTTCGTACTTCTCCCCCGGCTGTACAGGCAAAAGATATTTATTATATCTGGAACCGGAAGTTCTGATAAAAATAAACCGCCCCTCTTTCAAATCGAGTCTTAATTCAAACCTTCCCTGATCATCCGGTACAAGCGTATCCAAAAAACCATCAAAGCACACCGCCAAATCAGGATTGCTATACAATAATTTCGTCTGTTTATCAATCGTACCACTGATGGTTGTCGTACGATTTGTACAACTGGAAATAAAAAATAAACCGATCAGGAAGACAAAAAGGAATAAGACATTTCTACACATATCATATACAATTAAGTTATAGCACAAAACCAGGTTTCGGTCATTGATATTGATTTTTGATTTACAATGATCCTCCAATAAACACCCAATTTAAAATCATAAACTCAATTTTGTCGTTCAGTATTCAAGTAAATCCGATGATCTTCCCCAAAAACCGGAAAATTTCCGGTTAATCCGATAAACGTTTTGTAGCTACGATTTCAGAAGGTCTCCTGGCATGTTTTTCTAAAATATTTCCATTTTCATCGATAAGCATATACCAGGGGATTAAAAAAGATTTTTTCCCTTTTTCTCCCCCCCAATACAATTTCAAATCATCGATAAAAGCCTGGTTTGCCCGAAAATGAAACCCTTTTAAATGATTAGCATAAACAAGGGCCTTCCATTTTTTATTCTGGTTTTCATTATCCAATGATATATAAAGAGGGGTTATATCATGCTGCTCTAAAATTATTTCCAAAGAATCCTTGTATTGAAATTCTTTTCTACAAGGAGCGCACCAGGTTGCCCATACATCAACATACAATTTTTTCCCTTTAAACCGGGAAATCAATGCTGATAAACTGTTTATACTATCACTGTTTTCGGTAAAGCGGATCGAAGGATCGGATTTATTCCCCGTGTAAAGCGCTATCGTTTCATTCATTTGTTCTTCAAAATAGTTAAGATAAGGACTGGCAGGATATTTTTCTTTAAAATACCGATAAGCCGGAATACTCGACTCTACCTCTGAACCTTTTCTGTATATTAAAAGAGCCAAGGCCGATTCTAAACGATTACCCGAAAAAGATTGCTTTGTCTGTTCAAACCAAAAAGAAAAATGCTGTTCAGGATCTATTAAGCTTTCTATACAGTCCCGGTCGATATGCTTTTTTAAGTATTGCAGATAAATTTCCGTATACATAAACAATGCATACTCTGTCCATGAAGGAGATTTTATAAAATCTTTATCATCCGGTTTATACCGGTCAAAAATATTTTGCAACTGCTTCATCGTATTTTTCTCTGCCAAAATACTCTCGTCGGTTTCCGGCCTCCTATATATTGCCAACATATCCCATAAATTCAACCAAGCCGCAACAAAAGCATAAAAACAATCTCTGTCATCATTTATTAATTTATAAAAGGACGAAGTAATTTCCTTATCGTCCAGTAATTTTTTGAATTGGGTTAATTCTCCTTGCTTGATCTTTTTAATCATTTCATCACGGGAGAGTGTATCATTTTTAAATATACTCCATTTCATTGTATATGGATCATAATTCAATACGGATTGATACAGTGCTATCCCTTCTTTATTTGCTCCATCAACCGAAAATTCGTTGTTTTTACCGATAGATATTTCGTAATGTTCCCCCGGCAAAACAGGAATAAAATATTTATTTCGGGAATCAGGCATTTTTAAAATCATAAACCTCCCTTCTTTCAAATTGAATTTTAATTCAAACCTTCCCTGATCATCCGGTACAAGCGTATCCAAAAAATTATCAAAGCACACCGCCAAATCCGGATTGCTATACAATAACTTCGTCTGTTTATCAATCGTACCGCTAATGGTTGTCGTACGGTTTGTACAACTGACCAGGAATACTAAACCTGTTAAAAATACCAAAAGAGAGAAAACCTTTCTGTACATACTATGATCATATTAAGTTATAAGATAAACCCAAAGGCTGACAAAGTAGCAAAAGAAGCTATCACTCATATTTTGCTTTTTAAATAAATTAATGTATATTTATGGCAATAAATATACAATACAATTCGCAATAATTATCTAATTAAAATACAAAATTCACCTAATCAATCTAATCAAAATATATTATTTCAATTAAATTTGCACCACACAAACAACTCACAATCAACAAATAACTAATTCCATCATGAATTATTCGAATAATATAGTTCATTATTTTAGTATAATATTTATCACTTGATATATAATTTATAATACATGAAAAAATATCTTGTTATATCCGTATTCTATGTTTTGGCATTATTTACCATTTCACAAGCAATATGGATTAACAGGATAACAAAATGGAACAAAATCTTTCGGGAAAATGGATTGGAAAGGTCTTCGAATGTCATTATAAAACATCAGGAAAAACCCGATTCCATAAATCAATCGAATTTACAATCAGTACATAGAGAATCCAAAAATAATTTTATCCTTCCCTCGAACCCCAACGCTTATAAAAAACAAATTCTCAATGAAAACAAAACCATCAACCCTTTATTTTGCAGAGAAAAAAGCATACAGATACCCGACAATACAATAAAATGCATCTCACTCGGATTTTTACCGGAAACAAATCATCTACAATTTCTATTTAAACCATTCAGTATTATAGAGATAGAGCTTCTTCCCGCCTGTCTGACAGAAATATCTGTAATCATATTCTCTTTTATCTTTTTCATGTTACTGTGGTTATTACGACGGCAAAACCGTCGGTTACAATCACAAAAGAAGTACACAAGAAGAATTATACATGACTTAAAATCCCCCCTGTCTTATGTCTATTCCATGCTGAATGTTCTTGAATTGAGCGAAGGAGATATCCAAAAATCAAAACAACTCATCATTGGAAAATTGTACATAAAAAACTTAACTGCCAATATCGACCGATTACTGTCAGAAATCAGACTAAATGAAAAAAAAATAATCTTGCACCGAAGCAGCTATGATATTGAATCACGCAGCACAGAGCTTATAAACGAATTCAGAATAATTTATAATGAAAAAAAGATTACTTTCTCACTGGATATTCCTCCGAATACAGAATTATTATATGTCGACCCGTTCTATTTCGATAATTGTCTCCGGAATTTATTCGACAATGCTATTAAATATTCCGGAAACGAACCGATTATTACGATGGCTTGTACCCAGTCTGAAGAAAAGACCAGTATTATCATTACTGACAACGGTATTGGAATTTCACGGAATAACCGGAAAAAAGTGTTCCGCTCGTTCTTCCGCTCCGCAGAGGCCCCAGTGGTAAAAGGACATGGCATCGGATTAGCGTTCGTCCGCCAAATTGTAAAAATACACGGAGGCAAACTTGACCTGCAAAGTGTTCCTGAAAAAGGCAGCACTTTTACTATAACGCTCCCAAACAAAATAGTCAAATCATGAAATCAATAAAGATACTATTTATCGACGACGATATTCACCTGGGAAATATTATCACCTCCGGACTTTCATTGTTAGGCTATAAGGTACATTTCCAAAACTCTCTGTTTGCCGTTGAAGAGATTATCTCACAATTTTCACCGGCAATTATAATATTGGATGTCGAAATCGGAAATGATAACGGAATCGAAAAAGCACGGGAACTTATCAGAAAATATCCTTGGATCCCTGTACTATTTGTTTCTTCCCACACGGATATATCTTATATTACAGAAGGAATTGCAGCCGGAGGAATCTGTTACATCCGGAAACCCTTCGATATAAAAGAACTGGAAGCTTATATCCTTCGTTTTGCACAGCAAGAATCATCTTCATCAACAATCAAAATAGGTAATAACTACACATTTCATACAACAACAAGTGAATTGTTCTGTAATGAATTACTCATCAAAAAACTCAGCCCTTTGGAAAAAAATACATTGCTGTTATTTTGGGAAAACCAAAATACACTGGTATCATTGGATCTTCTGGCTAAAACATTATGGGGAAAGAAGTATTCCGCAGATGCAGAAGCAAGTATCTACAACCTAATATTTAAATTACGCAAATTATTAAATTATGACAGACAACTCTCTATTAGCACAATAAAAGGCCTTGGATATCAAATGAACATACTTTAATCTCCCTTCTGTCAATAATCTCATAATATAAAAGGTCAGCAAAATATGCCGACCTTTCTATTCTACAATTCTCATTAAGAGTATGAAATTGTAAATTTTAATTTAAAATCTACAATCATTTCTCTTTCGCCATTATTTGCTTTCATTACCACTGACCAGATCGTAACCGGCGGTGATTCCTTTGATGACAGAAGAACTGAAACCGTTGTGTTCCATAGTATTGATGGCCGTAATTGTCACGCCCTTAGGAGTACATACCTTATCGATTTCCCTTTCCGGATGATGCCCCGTCTCCAGAATGAGTTTTGCAGCACCGAGCATAACCTGGGAAGCAATCTGATGAGCCTGTGCCGAACTGAAGCCGATCTCGATACCTCCCTGAGCCATCGCCCGCATAAACCGCAAGGCAAAAGCGGTTCCACAGGAAGCCAATACAGTCACCGCCGGCATCATCGTTTCCGGTATCTCGATACATAAACCCATCTTGCTGAACAAACGGCTGACTTTGGCTTTATTCTCCTCACTTTCTCCGGCATGAGCCACAGCCGTCAACGACTCACAAAACTCTGCCGCCGTATTCGGCATCACCCGAAAAAGAGGAATATTCCCGACAATGGCTTTCAACTCTGCAATGGTCTTACCGGAAATAAAAGAAATTAAAATATGACGTCCCGGCTCGAAACTATCTTTCAACTCTTCCAAAACCCGCGGTCCGACATAAGGTTTCAACGCCACAATCACAATTTCCGAATCCCGGATAGCCTGCCGGTTGTCCGTCGTAATGCGAACCCCGAATTCATCCTTCAAAGGCTGTATGGCCTCCATTATGATATTCGTTACCGTCATATCTTCCGGTTGTACAATCCCGCTCTTTACCAATCCTTTTACAACGGAAGAGCCGATATTTCCTCCACCAATCAATGCTACTTTCATATCTATATATTTTTTGTAATTAGTATGCTGTTCCCACACTTTTCTTCTCCGCAATCTTCCCTGTTTTCCCCACATTCTGCTACAAACCCAAAACAGGATTCAATTTCAAATGAAAAAACAATTTGATTGCAAATCTGTTCACCATTTATTCAGAATTTACAATCTACAATTAAATGCCATTCAAATATTGCGGCAAGTTACAGAGAATATAAAGAATGAACAAATCTAAAAATGAAAACATAATCCTTATTTATCTCCCGAAAACCCTGCCTATAAAATTTTTCTCATTTTCTTTGATTTTTATTTGGTTTATAAAATAAACCATTTTATATTTGCAATACAAGCAAGTGAGATGCGCACTCCTTGCTTATTTTAAACAACATGTGGTTTATAAAATAAACCGATTAACAATCACAACTAAATCTATTTCATTATGAAAACCATTCAGAAATTCAATTCCACAAACAGACAAATGTCATGCCTCAGATATGCATTACTCTCCATCCTTACCATGAGTAGTTTTTCAATATTATTTGCTCAGGATGTAAAGGTTGATATCCGCGGTATCCGCAACGATAAAGGAAGCATTTTAATCATGGCGCAAGCCGGCAAAGATTCGAAACCGATATACAATCAGGAAAAAGCCAATAAAGGGAATATCAGCATCACCTTGAAAGCAATCCCCTGGAAAGAATTTACAATTTCTGTCTTTCACGATGAAAACGGAAACTGGCAAATGGACATGGATGAGCAAGGTATGCCGGCAGAAGGATACGGGAGAAAAAATTGCCAACTACAACAAGACACCACAACAAATGTCAAAATCAAATTATTCTACCCCGAAATTAAAGAATAGACACGATGAAACCTTCTATTTATCTGCTCGTCATCGGTCTGCTGGTACATTTATCCCTATGGTCACAGTCGTCTGCTACGACTGTGATCTATTCCGGACACTTGTCGGATACAACAGGTAAAAGCATCGGATATGCGACCCTGCTTTTATGTTCCCCGGATAACAAACAAACAGGAACGGTAACGGACAGTTCAGGCCATTTTCAATTGCAGATTTCTCCGGGTATTTATCAGATAACAATACAATGCCTGGGTTATGATCTAATCAGTAAAAATATCAGTATAACAACCTCCCTCTATGATAGCATACAAATGAAACCGATGGCTCATTTACTGAAAGAAATAGCCGTACATGCTCATCCGGTCGAACGAAAAGCCGATCGTTACATTGTACGGATTTCTCCGACAGCCGATAAAGACGGAGTCGAATTACTACAATCGGCCCCGGGAGTATGGCTGGCCGGGGACCGTCTTTCCATCAACGGAGCAAGCGGCACGAAAGTTTTTGTCGATAACCGGGAAATCAAACTAAGCGGCGAACTATTGATGACTTATCTCCGTTCTTTAAAATCGGAAAATATCTTACGAATAGAGGTCCTCCCCATGGCCGGAGCCGACCGGGATGCCAATGCACAAGGCGGTATAATACATATCGTTTTACGTCGCCCCACAGACAATGGATTATTGGGTAGCTTGTCCGCAACCACAGCTTTTGCTCCCTCCCTCCGGTATTACCAACCCGAAGGAAATCTGAACATACACAGCGGAAAATGGGATGGGTATGTTTCCGCCTCGGGGATATTTATCCCTCAAAACAGAGCCCGGTTAAATTCGATGCGGTATTATCCGGAACCAGAAAAACATTTTTCAGGTCTGACGGCAATGCAACAAAACATTCGCTACCACACCGTCCGCACAGGGGTCGTATTTACAGCAGACACCCTGAATAATATCGGTGCCGAATTCGAATATATCCGGCGTTCATACACCTGGAATACCTCAAGTCATGCTGATTTTTCTACTCCCTGCTATTCGTCGGAAAGTACCGGCAAATACCGTCAGCGCGAAGCATACGACATGTACTCAGGTACGGTAAACTACCTTCGGAAATTAGACTCCCGGGGATCGGTTTTAAAATTCATAACCGATTTTACCTCGAAAAATTCACAAGGGAACAACGACTATAAAGTCATTCAACAAATTAAAAAGCAGATCAACGACACCATTTACCGTTCCCGGTCATCCATAGATTATCGGATTGCTACGGCAGATTTTTTCTGGAAGCAACAAATACGGAAAAAATCATATATCCAGGCCGGTGTCAAATACACCTATACGGACATGGAAGACAACGCACACTATGAAGGTCTTACGCCAGCTAAGGAATGGACTTCAATTCCGGTTTATGATTATAGTCTCGATTATCAGGAAGACATAGGAGCTCTATATACCACCTATGCATCAGATCGAAAACAGTGGTCATTTCACATCGGGTTAAGAGGTGAATATACCCGGACCACCGATCGGAGCAATCATTTAAAAAGAAGATATTGGGACTGGTTTCCTCACATCGACCTAAGTTATGCTTTTGATCCGGTCAGACAATGGCTACTCATCGGCCAATATGCCCGAAATATCGAGCGCCCGGCATTTTCCACCCTGAATCCCAATAGGATACAGACATCCGAATATACTTATCAAATCGGCAATCCGGCTTTACATCCGACCTATATCCATCGGTTCAGTACAACCCTGGTGCACAATTATCATTATACCTTAACCATCGGAGGAAACTTACACCGGGATCTGATTCGTGAATTCGGTAAACAGGATGCCGAAAATTCCGATATCTCTTACATCACCTATGAAAACCATTACCGGGAAAATCATTGGTTTGCAGTACTCAGTATCCCCTGGCAACCCCTTTCCTGGTTCCATCTGACAGGAAATATTATCGGAGTCCGGCAATGCATTAAAATGTATAAAAAAAGCCCTTACAACAACCATTATCTCTATTTCGGTAATGTTATGACATCGTTTTACATTCCCCGGAATTATACGCTGGAACTTCGATATAACGGAAACAGCCGTCTCTACTCGGGAAATAGTGAAGTAGCACCTTATCACACCCTTCACGCCCGTATAAGTAAAAAATGGAAAGAAGGGACATGGATATTTACTTTAAAAGCCGACAATCTTCTCAATCGTAAAAACAGCTATGTCAGCCATATTGAAGAATATACAACCGAAAGCATATACGATTCGGCAATAAACGGCAGGTCTTTAAAATTGAGTTTAACCTGGAATTTCAATCAGGGACAAAAAATTAAAAAAATTACCGTAGAGAAAAATTCGGCTGAAGAAAGAAACCGGTTAAATGAAAAAACAGATAAAAACAGGTAAAACACAGACAAACACCTCCGGCAAAGCCGGTATTGTGTGATCAATCTAAAATCGTAAACCTAAAAATCTACAATCAATACGTAGGTTTATTAAATAAACAAAGTTAATTTTGAAACGAAATTCATTACATCATGGAAGACAAAAGAATCTCTGAAAAAGAAAGTTTGGAATTGATCGCCCAAATGATCAAAGACACCCAGGAAAATATCGCTCGCTATGCTGCTTATCCTTTCCTGATATGGGGATATACGACAGTTGGAATTTCAATTGCAATCTGGTATCTCTACTTACAAACGGGCTCACACCAAGTAAATTATCTCTGGCCGGCTCTGCCTCTGATTGCCGGACCGCTTACCTGGTATTTTTCCGGAAAGAATAAAAGAGAAGGTGTAAAAAACTACGTAGACCGGATCACCAATCAAATATGGATTGTATTCGGTTTGGTCGGAATGACGCTATCGGCTCTGTCATTTATGATCCGTATCGACATTTTATTTATCATTCCTTTACTCATGGGCATGGGTACCACCTTATCCGGCTGTGTTACCAGATACAGGCCTCTTATTATTGCAGGAACAATCGGTACGGCGCTTTCATTCTCCATTCTTTTCATTCAGGGAACGGACAAGCTACTGGCTTTTGCTGCAATCTTTATCGTAATGATGGTTATTCCGGGACACATCCTTAATAAACACATGAAACAATGTTTAAAGAATTAGATCCCCTCCTACACTCTCAACTTCGCTTAGCGATCATGTCGATTCTTCTTTCAGCAGAAGAAGCAGATTTCGTGTATCTGAAAGAAAAAACTGAAGCTACGGCCGGAAATATCAGTATACAATTGGATAAATTGAGTCAAGCAGGCTATATCGACGTGGAAAAAAGCTTTGTCGGGAAGAAGACCCGTACTGTCTGCCGGATTACCCCCACAGGTAAAAAGGCGATTGCCGAATATGTGGAAACATTAAAAAGTTACCTGAAAAAATTATAAAACAGCCGCAACTGTCATTTTATACCCCGGACCGGATGATAAAAACCTTTCAACCTCCCCTCAGGTCCGGGGTTTACAAATCAGAAAGATTAATAAATCCAATAGAATATAAAATACATCATAGCAAAATTAAAACCCGCATGAGCCAAAACAGCTCCGGTAATAGAATCACATAATAGCTTGCAACGGAAAAACACCTGACTGACGGAAAACATACACACAACCCAAAGCAATGCCGGTAACACGGAGAAATGCCAATGGCCGGCATCGTAAATGATCCCGAAATGAGCCAAATGAGTCAACGCAAATGCCAAACTATCGAAAAACGAGGCTTTGACTTCCCCAAAACGATTCACAAAACTACCGTGAACAACTCCACGGTATAAAAATTCTTCCCCTATCGGACTAAATAACATACTGGGAATTACGGCAATGGAAAAATAAATCAACTTATCGGAATCAGCAAGACCGGAAGGAACTCCCCCCGACCTCGATATATAGACAAAAGCATGATCTAAAGTGATTTGATACAATAAAGTAAATATCCCAAATACGACGGCACAGGACAATACACCCAATAAAAACGAAACAAGCAAATGCCGATAATGCCCCGGACGCTTCAACCCTATTTTCTTCCGCCCTTTTTTCGTCAAAAAAACGAAAGGGGTAAACCACATCAGAAAAAAGATAATGAATGCAAAATTATACGTACCCGAGACATTAGCCTCAAGTATCAATACAAAACGAGGAATTCCGAACAATAACACTAAAAACAAACCGAACGCCCAGTTATATCTGAAAAAACGCGTCCATAAACTCCGCAACAAACCGTCATCCATATCCATAGTTACAGCGTACTTTATCCCGATCACTATATTGCAAAGCTACCGATTAATCAATTCCCGAATATCATCGGCAGAATAAACGTAAGTTTTACCGTCCGGGTCCATTACAGTAAGGTGTTTGTCATCACTGAAAAACAATTCATCCAATTCCTGTTTCAAAATTTCGCGGGAAACGGAATGCATCGTATTTCCACGAGCCGGAGCAAAATCTTTCACATTTTGTAAGAATAAAATCTGAGCAAACAGGGCTACACGTATTTCTTTCTCCGAAGCTTTGGACCGTTTCTCTTTATCCACCAATACATCGTATTTCCAATTAACAAAATTAGATATCGCTTGCTTATTTTTAGGATCCAGCTTATATGCTTTCCAATAATAATCAACGGCACCAGACTGTTGCATAGAATACCCGCAAGCCATTCCGCACATCACAGCCAATTGAGAAAGAAACTGTGGATCCGGCTGAAGCTGATCTTCAATTTCCAGAAAAACCTGTAAAGCTTTTCTGGGCTCTCCGCTCTTCGCTAACGATTCCCCATACCGCATCGCCACTTCCATATCCGTCCGATTGCCTTGTTTATCCCGGAAAAGGGAGTCAGCCAAAGCCAAAGGTAGTAAAGCCTCCTTAAAATGTTTCTGTTGATAACGCGCCAATCCCAGATATTTATAATTAAATCGCACAGAATCACCTCCTACAATCAATTCATCAAATGTTTTCTCACATTTCCCGAAACGTTTTGCCACATACTCTAAGACCCCACGCGTTTGCTTTACTGTATTCAAATGAGGTGAATACACCAAAGCCGTATCGACCATATCTAAGGCATAATCGACAAAATCAGTAAACATATTTTGATCGGCCAGCATTACATTAATAGCTTTCACCGCCGTCCCCCCGTCCGCAGGATCCAACCAAAAAGCATCACAATAACTCCGGGCTGCACCGGTACTCAATCCAATCTCCACATAACAATCTCCTAATCTCTTCAATAAGGTTGCATTTGTCGTATCTGCCCCGGCCAATCGAAGATATACCGGTACAGCTTTCAACGTTTTCCCGGTTTGCTGATACAAACGGGCCAACTGATAGTTTATCGCAAAATCCAAAGAATCCTCCCCGGCCAGCTTTTCATACGCACCAACGGCATCTACTGTTTTGCCTGCTAAGGCAAGTACTCTGGCAATTGCAATACGGGCCTCCCGGTTCGTCGTGTCCGCCAGTAACCATTGCTTATAATAACGATAAGCATCCTTATACCGCAATACACCTTCACTTGCCTTCCCCGCATAAAACAACAAATCCGAAATCTTTACCCCGGCATTATTCAATGAATCCACACATTTTAACGCCTCGTAGTAGCGATTTTTTGCCATTAAGCTTTCGACTTTTCGCAGAGGTTCTTCCTGTGCATATAAAACAGTACCCCAAACGACAAAAAAACATATCAAACAGTATCTCATAATACAATCCTATTTTATTGTATAAAGAAATAGATATTCCATTTAAAATACAAATTTTTTCAACTAAAATTATAGTTATACCATTTTTAGCTCAAACACGTCAAAAAACTTTCTAATAAAATTTACAAAGCAACTGCATTCGATAGAAAAAATCTTATCTTTACCTCGATAAAAGTCATTATTTCATTCAGTTTATCGATTTAAAAAGCTTTATATTTCAGTTTCATTTTAACCGTCCTTGTTGGAAAGATTGTTGAAATCTGAATATTTTATTTAAAAAATTAAACAAAATTATGAAAACATTTCTTGGATTGCTCCTATTATTTCTGAGCATACATCTCCCCGGCCAAGCCCGAAACAATGATCTCCGGATTCTTATAGGCGGAAATGCTTACGTCACTGCATACCAGGACGGAGCAAAAATTACCGATAACGGTATTTTAAACTGGACTGACCCAAGCTCCGTTATCAGTATATTTTTTTACGCCGGTGAAGCCGGCTCTTTCGATTTATCTGTATTCGGAAAAGGGCATTCCCGTATAAAAGTCAGTTGTAACGGTCAAAACCGACCGATAACGCTAAATTCGGATTATTATACAGCCATACCGGCAGGAACATTTCAAATCAGTTCACCGGGCTATGTGCGCATCGATCTGCAAGGCCTTAGCAAAGAAGAAGCCAGTTTCGGTATTATCAGGGAACTCATTGTTTCAGAATTGAAAGGAGAAACCCATTACGTAAATAACTTCTCCTCATATTGGGGAAGACGCGGTCCGTCCGTTCATTTAAGCTATACCATGCCGACGGAAACTACGGAATGGTTTTACAATGAAATTACAGTACCCAAAGAAGGTGAAATTCTACACAGTTATTACATGGCCAACGGCTTCGGGGAAGGATACTTCGGTATACAATACAATTCACCGACAGAAAGAAGAGTATTATTTTCAGTATGGAGCCCCTTCAATACCCAAGACCCGAACGAAATACCGGAAGAGGATAAAATCAAAGTATTACGCCGCGGCGAAGACGTTCATATCGGAGAATTCGGAAATGAAGGTTCGGGAGGACAAAGCTATCTGATTTACAACTGGAAAGCGGGTACCACCTACAAATTTTTAACCCATATCAAACCCGACGGGAAAGGAAATACGATTTATACCGCTTATTTCTATGCCACGGACGAAAACCGCTGGAGACTTATCGCCAGTTTTTTACGTCCCAAAACAGACACCTGGTATACCCGGGCCCATTCGTTTTTGGAAAATTTTAATCCGGAACAAGGCTACCTTGCACGCAGCGTTCAGTTTTCCAACCAATGGGCTTTAGGACAAGACGGTATCTGGCGGGAAATGACCGAGGCCGGTTTTACGTATGATGCAACTGCCAACGCGGGTGTACGTTTGGATTACCAGGGCGGTCTTCTCCCGGATAAACAGGCTTTCTACTTAAAAAACGGAGGATTTTTTAATGAGCATACAGCTTATGGGACCAAATTTGAACGGGAAGGCCGGAAAAAAGCTCCGAAAATCAATTTCAAAATGCTGGAAACACTCTGATCCTTATATCCGGCCTGAAGACAGGATCCCTCCTCCAAGCAACCGGTTGCCGCAATAAAGGGCAACCGGTTGTCCCGGAGCCAGGGCCCAGGCCGGATTTTCCAAATAAATCCGCAAGCGGCTTTCACCGATTTCCCGGACATTTGCATTTCCGGCCGGATTCAATCCCAAACCCCGTACTTTCACTTCAATATTTTCCAACTCTAAATCTGTCCGATCGATCAGGTTCACCTGTTCGATTTCCAATACATGTTGAAACAAACCGTTTTTACGATCCGCAACAATCAGATTTTGCCCGGCACATATTTCTTTTACATACAACGGCTCATTCCCGATAACCGGCATACCCCGCTTTTGTCCGACCGTATAATTCAATAAACCGGTATGCTGTCCGATTACATGTCCGTCGGTATCCCGGATATCTCCGGGTACAGGTTTACAGATCCGTCCGGAATAATGAAAAATAAAATCTCTGTAATCCCTACCCTCCAGAAAGCATATTCCCATACTTTCCTTTTGATACGCCAAATCTGCATATCCGTAATCCTGAGCCATTTTTTTTACCTGGACTTTGGTAAAATCACCCAAAGGAGTAAGCGCACGCATCAATAACTTCTCTTTCACTCCCCATAAAAAATAGGATTGGTCCTTTACCGCATCCTCTCCCTTACAGACATACCAATGTCCCGCCAAAGGCAAAATCTTCACATAATGCCCGGTAGCCACTTTCTCCACACGCATTTCATCGGCAACCTGTAACAACAAGCTCCATTTCACGGTATTATTACACAAAGCACAAGGATTGGGCGTCCGGCCCTCCGAATATTCCTGCACAAACACATCCACAACCTGACGACGGAACAATTCCTGCCCGTCATACCTTAACAATTCAATCCCTAAATCCCGGCACAAAGAGTCAAGTTGCGGCTTTCCCTTGTCATCCCACAATTGCAGATGTACCCCGATCACCTCATAGCCTTGTTGCTTCAATAGCAGAGCCGTCACAAAACTATCGACTCCACCGCTCAAACCGACCACCACCGATTGTCTCATAACACTCAGGCAAAAAAGAGATAAGCAATAACAATAGCGGCAATGATACCGGCAAAATCGGCAATCAATCCGCAAGGAACTGCATAACGTGTATTTTTAATGCCGACAGCACCGAAATAAACAGCGATAATATAAAAAGTAGTATCGGTAGCCCCTTGAAAAGTCGCAGCCAAACGTCCGGCAAAAGAATCAGCCCCATATGTATTCATCGTATCGATCATCAATCCCCGGGCCCCGCTGCCACTCAATGGTTTCATCAAAGCCGTCGGCAATGCTGCCACAAAATCTGAATTAAATCCCATCCCTTCCACCATACGTTCGATACCGCTCATCAGGACATCCATCGCCCCGGAAGCCCGGAATACACCTATAGCCACCAATATAGCAATCAGATAAGGAATAATTTTCACAGCCACGGAAAAACCTTCCTTAGCTCCGTCGATAAAAGCTTCATATACGTTTATCCGCCGGATAAACGCCATGACAATGAAAGAAATAATAATCGAAAAGAGCACAACATTACTGACGACACCGGATACCGTAGCAATCATTTCTTTATCCAGAGTCGAAAAATACCAGATTATCCCGGCGATCAGCAATGTTCCGCCACCCAGATAAGCCAGTATCACCTTATTCAATAAATTGATACGCTGCCAAATGGCAACGGCAATCAAACCGACCAGGGTCGAAAAGTAAGTTGCTAATAAAATGGGAATAAAAATATCTGCCGGATTAACTGCTCCCAATTGAGCCCGGTAAACCATTATCGACACCGGCACAATCGTCAGACCCGATGTATTCAGCACCAGAAACATGATTTGAGCATTCGTCGCTGTATCTTTACGTACATTCGTCTCCTGCATCTGCTGCATGGCCTTCAATCCCATCGGAGTCGCCGCATTATCCAATCCCAGCATATTAGCCGCAATATTCATCATGATCGATCCGTAAGCAGGACTGTCGGCAGGTAATTCCGGAAAAAGACGACGAAAAAACGGATGGATCAAACGCGACATAACTCCTACAGCTCCCCCCTTCTCTCCGACCTTCATAATTCCCATCCATAACGTCAGGACGCCCGTCAATCCTAAGGAAATCTCGAATCCGGTCTTCGACATATCGAATGTCGATTTCATCATTTGCCCGAATACTTCCGTATCCCCGTCGAAAACCAACTTAAATAAGGCAACGATAAAAGCCGCGACAAAAAAGAATATCCAAATGTAATTCAGAACCATCCCGAAAGTTTAAATTTATGATTTACGACCTGAGAAAATCCGCCAAATCGTAAATCAAAAATAATATCACACCAAACCTTTACAGGCTTTCAATGTATTCTGCAACAACGATACAATTGTCATCGGTCCGACACCACCGGGAACCGGTGTAATATAAGAACATTTCGGCGCTACATTCTCAAAATCCACATCCCCGGCCAACCGGAAACCGGACTTCGTTTTATCCGAAGCTATCCGATGAATCCCCACATCCACAACAACAGCACCTTCCTTTACCATATCGGCCGTAACAAAATGAGGCTTACCCAAGGCTACGATCAGAATATCCGCCTGTAATGTATATTCTTTAATATCAGGCGTCCGGCTATGACAAATCGTCACCGTACAATCGGCATATTCCGCTTTACGGGACATCAGAACAGACATCGGCGTACCGACGATATTGCTACGCCCGATAACGACGCAGTGCTTTCCCTGAGTCGGGATATGATAACGCTTCAGCAATTCTACAATTCCCGCCGGCGTTGCCGGTAAATAAGTCGGCAAACCGGTAACCATTTTTCCGACATTGCAAGGATGAAAACCGTCTACATCCTTATCCGGATCGATAGCCAGCAATATCTTTTGTTCCGATATATGTTTCGGAAGAGGAAGCTGTACAATATAGCCGTCCACATCCGTATCTGCATTCAGTTTTTCAACGACTTCCAGCAATTGCTCTTCTGTCATATCCGCAGAATAACGTAGTTCTGTACTTTTAAATCCGACTTCCCGGCAAGCCTTTACCTTGCTGGCGACATACGTTTCACTGGCCGCATCATTACCGACCAATACCGCAACCAAATGAGGCACTTTTTTCCCCTCTGCCTTCAACCGGACAACTTCATCAGCCAGCTCTTGCTTGATCTGTGCCGAAATCTTTTTTCCATCTATTAACTCCATGACGACTATTTTGTATCCAAAATTGAATTTCAGTTTATTTTCTCATCCCGGGCATACGCTTCATCATATTACCGCCTGAAAGCATTTTCATCATTTTCTTGGATTCTTCGAATTGCTTCAACAGGCGATTTACATCCTGTACCGTCGTGCCGCTGCCTTCCGCAATACGTTTTCTCCGGGAGCCATTGATAACTTCCGGATTTTCACGCTCGCCGGGAGTCATTGAATGGATAATCGCCTCCACACTTTTAAACGCATCGTCATCGATATCTATATTTTTCAAGGCCTTTCCGACACCCGGAATCATAGATGCCAATTCCTTGATATTACCCATCTTCTTAATCTGTTGGATCTGTCCCAAAAAGTCATTGAAATTGAACTGATTCTTAGATAGCTTTTTCTGCAACTTCTTGGCTTCCTCTGCATCGAACTGTTCCTGTGCCCGTTCTACCAAAGACACAATATCTCCCATCCCCAGAATCCGGTCGGCCATACGTTCCGGATGGAAAGCATCTACCGCCTCCATTTTCTCTCCGGTCCCGACAAATTTAATCGGTTTATTAACCACCGTACGAATAGATAAGGCTGCACCACCCCGGGTATCACCATCCAGTTTCGTCAGGATTACACCGTCAAAATTCAATCTTTCATTGAATTCCTTCGCCGTATTCACCGCATCCTGTCCCGTCATCGCATCCACAACAAATAACGTCTCATTCGGATCGATTGCTTTTTTAATCGCCGCAATCTCCGCCATCATCTGCTCATCTATCGCCAAACGACCGGCCGTATCGACGATAACCACATCATTTCCGAACGAACGGGCCTGCTTGATCGCATCCAAAGCAATCTTTACAGGGTCTTTTGTCGTCTCATCCGTATATACCGGAACCTCTATCTGCTCACCCAACACGCGCAACTGCTCGATAGCAGCCGGACGATAAACGTCACAAGCAACCAACAAAGGTTTTTTACCCCGTTTGTTTTTCAGCATATTGGCCAGTTTACCGGAAAAGGTCGTTTTACCGGACCCCTGAAGACCCGACATCAAAATAATAGCCGGATTGCCTTTCAGATCTATATCCACATTGTGTCCACCCATCAATTCGGCCAACTCGTCGTGTACGATCTTTACCATCATCTGGCCCGGTTTTACAGCCGTGAGTACATTCATACCCATTGCTTTCTCTTTCACCCGGTTGGTAAAATCTTTCGCAATTTTATAGTTAACGTCAGCATCCAACAAAGAGCGCCTTACCTCCTTCAAAGTCTCTGCGACATTTATTTCTGTTATCTTTCCCTGGCCTTTTAATATCTTAAACGAACGTTCCAGTTTCTCCGATAGATTCTCAAACATAATTCTATATATTTTTATTTATTTAATTCTCGATTTACCATCTCACCGGGCAATTCACGCCTTTTTTCCCATATTCTTTAATACCACGAATGTTTTGTCTATCAACGCATTATCCACAACAACAGTAAACTCATTGGTCGAAGAAATCACTTCCGTAAGATTAATACCTTCCCAGGACAGCTCCTTCATAATACTATAATAAAAACCGGGCTGCATACTATTCCCTTTCGGTAACTTCAACGTGACAGAAGACAACGCATTCTGTTTAAACAAACAAACCTCATCTTTAAAATAATTGAGTATCAGCTCCTCCATCGTATCACTCACAACAAGATTCGTCTCAAAAACCCCCTGTACCATCGTATAGAAAACCTCCTCATTCCTCACTAATTTTTTCAATACCTCAATATGACACTCCAACAAGGTAGATGAATTTTTGAAAGTATAATCACATAAATTACTCCGTAAAATAATATCCCCCATATTATTCAACAACTTATTCAACTGCACTTGTTCCCGGATCTGTAAATAAGGTGCCAACCGATTTAACGACATTACAATTGCTCCGGTATTCACTTCTTTCTGCAACATTTTTTCCACTTCAGGCTGTAATTGCCGGGCCAATGCAGAAACATTAATAATGCCGGCAGCTAAAGACTCTGACAGATAAGGACGATGTTTTACAATTTCTTCAACCGCATGTGAAATACTTATCATGATCTATTCTGTTTAATTTTCAACAAAAATACAAAATTCCTTTATATGATACGTCCTTTATACCAAAAATTATACAGTTTTTCATTTCCGGCAAACAGCCTGCATGGTGTCAGTAAAGTTTTATCCATTCGTAGCCATTCCCCGTAGCATCCATATAACGGATAAAATCCGCCGTTCTGATTGCTAAAGAAGCCCGGTTATCATTCGGATGGAAAGATAACTTCCCGGCCTGTTTCAAATTTTCGTCCAGAAATACATAGACATGATGCTCACTATCGTTGACCAAACCGAAAGGACTCACCGAACCGGGTTTCAACCCCAGATATTTCTCCATTCTCTTTTCAGAGGCAAAAGATAATTTTCCTTGCTTCAACAGATGTTCCAGATCGTGTATAGCCAGCGCCCGGTCACAATGAAAAATAACCAGGTAATGCCGGTTTCCTTTGTGATTCCGAAAAAATAAATTCTTACAATGTGTACTATCCAGATTTTTCCAGTATTGACGTGCAATTTCTATCGTCGGCGCTTCCGGATGCTCCAGATAATCAAATCCGATACCTAAATCTTTCAGCGTATCGTATACCTTTTGTTGTCCTATCATCATTCCCAATAATTTGAAGTATACAATTTTATCATTTTCAATCTTAACTTACCCCGCAAATTACACACTGGGACGGACTCATTGTGTAATTTTTCCTTCTAAAATCCTCAGTAGCTCTGTGGTTCTGAAAATTTACCCTGCCACACATCTTTCTCTTCCAGCTTTCTATCCAACTTAGCTACAAATTCAAAATTTTTGATGCCCCATTTAGGTGCCAGCAAATACGCATCGGGAGCCTGATTGACAAAACGTTCCAAATAAACATCCGGGCGGATATGTCCGATAAGATCGGCTACAAAATCAAGATACTCCTCCAATGAATACAACCGGAATTGAGACGGATTCAGTAAATATTCCTCGGCCATGCGTGTACCCCGGATAATCTGTAACTGATGCAGCTTCAAAACATCTACAGGCAGATTACATAACCGGACAGCTCCGTTCAGCATCGAATCCCGGGATTCCCCCGGTAACCCGAAAATCATGTGAGCACCGATGCGGATTCCCCGCCCGGCAGTCCTGCGAATAGCAGTTTCAGCATCCGCAAAAGTATGTCCCCGGTTTATCGTACGCAATACATCATCATTAGCCGATTCTACACCATATTCGATACATATATAATTTTCCCGGGCCAACTGCCCGAGATAATCCAGCACTTCATCCGTTACCGTATCCGGCCGGGTACCAATCACCAAACCGATCACCTTCGGATGTGCCAGGGCTTCTTCATACCTCTGTTTCAACACGGCCAACGGCGCATAGGTATTGGAATAAGCCTGAAAATAAGCCAGGTATTTCTGACCTTGATATTTATGATCAAAAAAACGAATCCCTTCTTCAATCTGACAGGTTATCCCCTTCACAGCCCTGCAATAATCCGGATTAAAACTCTCATTATTACAAAAGGTACATCCGCCTTTCCCTTTGCTCCCATCCCGGTTCGGACAGGTAAATCCCCCATCTATCGACAACTTCTGAACCCTTTCCTGAAACAAGGTTTTAAAAAAGGACGGGTAATCACGATATCTCTTTTCCGTCATGCTTATTTCTAAATTTTTACGCAAAAATAGCTTTTTCCGATGAAATCCGTTTTCTATTTTCCTTTTCTCCACAAATAAAGTTATTTCATTCTGTTACATCATTTTACAACATTCTTTTATTTACAACGTTTTCATAACAATATTTCTGAAAAACAAGATACATTATTTCCATTTCTCAATAGAATAATTTATATTTGCGCACCTGAAAAAATGCGAAGGTCTCACAACCGATTGCATTGCGAATCAGAACTTTAATAAAGAAAAAATTCTATAATCATAAATCACATTCCGATCAAAAGGAATTTTAAAAAATCGAAAACAATTATGAGCACTAAGTACGTTTACACATTCGGAGACGGAAAAGCTGAAGGTAAAGCAGACATGAAAAATCTGCTTGGTGGTAAAGGTGCCAACCTGGCAGAAATGAACCTTATCGGTCTGCCTGTACCTGCAGGTTTCACGATCACAACTGAAGTTTGTACCCTTTACAATCAGCAAGGAAAAGACGCTGTTATCAAATTAATCGAAAACGACGTTAAAGCCGGAATTGCACACATGGAAAAAATCATGAATGCCAAATTCGGTTCTAAAGGCGAAGCTTTCCCGTTAATGGTATCTGTACGTTCTGGTGCCCGTGTTTCCATGCCGGGTATGATGGACACTGTATTAAACCTGGGTATCAATGACGACGCCGTGAAATTATTGGCTGAAAAATCAGGCAATGCCCGCTTCGCATGGGACTCTTACCGTCGTTTCATCCAGATGTATGGTGATGTTGTAATGGGTGTTGCTGCCGGTAAAGGCGAGCACAATCCGTTTGAAGTGGAAATCGACAAGCTGAAAGAAGCTAAACATATCAAAAACGATACGGACTTTACGGTAGAAGACTTACAGGTATTGGTTGAAAACTTCAAGAAAGTGGTAAAAACCAAAACCGGAAAAGATTTCCCGACTTGTCCGTGGGAACAATTATGGGGTGCTGTTTGCGCCGTATTCGATTCATGGATGACCGAACGTGCCGTTCTGTATCGCCAATTGAATCAAATTCCTGAAGAATGGGGAACTGCCGTTAACGTACAGTCTATGGTTTACGGTAACATGGGTAATAATTCGGCTACCGGTGTTGCATTCAGCCGTGACGCTGCTACCGGAGAGGATATCTTCAACGGAGAGTATCTGATCGATGCCCAGGGAGAAGACGTTGTTGCCGGTATTCGTACCCCGCAGGAAATCACCATTGAAGGTTCACGCCGTTGGGCTAAACTGCAAGGAGTATCCGAAGAAGAACGTAAAACCAAATTCCCGTCATTGGAAGAATCTATGCCGGAAGCATACGCTTCTTTAAATGCTGTTCAGGAAAAATTGGAAGATCATTTCCGGGATATGCAGGACATGGAATTTACCATCCAGGACGGTAAATTATGGATGTTGCAGACCCGTAACGGAAAACGTACCGGTGCTGCCATGGTGAAAATGGCTGTAGACATGCTGAAACAAGGTATGATCGATGAAAAAACGGCTTTGTTACGTCAGGAACCGGCTAAATTGGACGAACTCCTTCACCCGGTATTCAATAAAGAAGCATTGAAAAAAGCACACACCATTACCAAAGGTTTACCTGCATCTCCGGGTGCTGCCTGCGGTCGTGTCGTATTCTTCGCTGACGAAGCAGAAGAATGGAAAAACAGAGGTGAAAAAGTAGTTTTGGTGCGTTTGGAAACTTCTCCGGAAGACCTGCGCGGTATGAATGTATCCGAAGGTATCCTGACTGCCCGCGGAGGTATGACTTCCCACGCTGCTGTTGTTGCCCGCGGTATGGGTAAATGCTGTGTATCCGGTGCCGGAGACATCGTTGTCGACTATGCTAAGCGTAATTTCAGCGTTAACGGAACCTGCGTAAAAGAAGGCGATTGGATTTCTCTGAACGGTTCTACCGGTGAGGTTTACCTCGGAAAAGTGGAAACCGAAGACGCTACTTTGGATGAAGACTTCACTGCGATCATGAACTTAGCAGAAAAATATACCCGGATGTATGTACGCACGAATGCCGATACCCCGAAAGATGCCCGCAAAGCCCGTGATTTCGGTGCTAAAGGCGTCGGCCTTTGCCGTACGGAACACATGTTCTTTGAAGGACACCGTATCGATGCTATGCGTGAAATGATCCTTTCTGACACAGTAGAAGGACGCCGCGATGCTTTGAACAAGATCCTGCCGATGCAGAGAGGTGATTTCGAAGGTATCCTTGAAGCTATGAACGGACTGGGCGTTACCATCCGCTTGCTCGACCCGCCTTTGCATGAATTTACGCCGAACGAACCGGCTTCACAACAATATATGGCTCAGAAATTGGGAATTCCGGCAGAACGCATCAAAGAAAAAGTAGATGCTCTGCATGAATTCAACCCGATGTTGGGTCACCGTGGTTGCCGTTTGGGTGTTACCTATCCGGAAATTACCGAAATGCAGGCCCGTGCCATCATCGAAGCTGCCTGCAATTTGAAACAACGTGGCCTGGATCCTCGTCCGGAAATCATGGTTCCGTTGGTAGGAACTGTAAAAGAGTTGAAACAACAGGCAGAAATCATCCGCCGTGTTGCCGCTCAGGTTTTCGAAGAAAAAGGATGTAAAGTAGACTATAAAGTAGGTACGATGATTGAAATCCCGCGTGCCGCTATCACCGCCGATCAGATTGCAGAAGTGGCAGAGTTCTTCTCATTCGGCACCAACGACCTGACACAGATGACCTTCGGTTACTCGCGTGACGATGCCGGCAAATTCTTACCGGAATACATCAAGAAAGGTATCCTGAAAACCGATCCGTTTGCCGTATTGGATCAGGAAGGTGTAGGCCGTTTGGTTGAAATGGGTGTTCGTCTGGGACGTAAAACCAATCCGGACCTGAAAGTAGGTATTTGCGGAGAACATGGTGGAGAACCTTCATCGGTTATCTTCTGCGACTCTGTAAACATGGACTATGTAAGCTGCTCACCGTTCCGTGTGCCCATCGCCCGCGTAGCTGCTGCTCAGGCTGCTATCATGCATGCTAAAAAGTAATATCGA